>Ga0206107_1000159_pt1 | contig 50267 bp, 59 predicted proteins | sample 2B0metagenome_FD_148652 | JGI IMG/M metagenome (GOLD analysis project Ga0206107, IMG submission 148652) | Enriched microbial communities from leaf-cutter ant dump, University of Wisconsin, Madison, United States - 2B0 | ecosystem: Environmental > Terrestrial > Nest > Insects nest > Nest dump...
GCTTCATGCTATTGCCCAGGTGCAGAAAAATGGCGGCACGGCAGCCTTTATTGACGCCGAGCACGCGCTTGATCCTGCCTATGCTCGTAAATTGGGCGTTGACACCGATAATCTACTGGTTTCGCAGCCAGACAACGGTGAACAGGCGCTTGAAATTGCTGAAACACTCGTACGATCTAACGCAATCGATCTTGTGGTCGTTGACTCAGTTGCGGCACTTGTTCCTCAGGCCGAAATTGATGGTGAAATGGGCGACAGCCACATGGGACTTCAGGCTCGTCTTATGAGCCAAGCGCTTCGTAAGTTGACAGGTATTATCAACAAGAGTAAAACGACCGTTGTCTTTATTAACCAGATTCGTATGAAAATTGGCGTTATGTTTGGTAACCCGGAGACAACCACGGGTGGTAATGCCCTAAAGTTTTATGCATCGGTTCGTCTCGATATTCGTCGAACAGGCCAAATTAAGGTAGGCGATGATGTCATTGGAAACCGTACGAAGGTGAAGATCGTTAAGAACAAAATTGCCCCTCCTTTCCGCGTGGCCGAATTTGACATCATGTACAACGAGGGTATATCGAAGACCGGTGACGTGATTGACCTTGCTGTTCAGCACGGTATCGTTGGGAAGGCTGGTGCGTGGTTTGACTACAATGATGGCAAGATTGGCCAGGGGCGTGAGGCTGCGAAGAACTACCTTAAAGAGAACGTAAACGTCCTTGAGGAAATTGACGGCAAAGTTCGCGCCAAGGTTGCCGAGCAAGAAGCCTAATAGGCGGAGCGCGGCATGCAAGTAACCGCGATAACGATACAGGCGAAAAACAAGAATAGGGTAAACGTCATGATAGATGGCGTTTACCGTTTTTCGCTTGATATTGCGCAATTAGCCGATTTGGGGCTTAAAAAAGGTGTTGAATATAGCGAAGCAGACCTGTTGGCTTTTGAGGATGAAAGTACTTTTGGAAAGTTGTACGCGCGGGCGCTTGAGTATGTTTTTTCTCGGCCACATAGCGCCAAAGAGGTAAGAGATTATTTATGGAGAAAAACCCGTGACACTCGTACTAAAACGGGTGGCGTAAAGCGAGGCGTGTCGCCAAAGATTGCCGACAGGGTATTTGAGCGGCTTGAAGCAAAGGGTTATATTAACGATGAATCGTTTGCACGGTACTGGGTGGAGAACCGCAACCTCCGAAAAGGATCAAGCCAAAAAAAGCTAATGACGGAGCTACTCCAAAAAGGAGTGGCTCGTACGACGGTGGAGAGGCTTCTGGCGGAATCAACAAGGCAAGAGAGTGATGAGCTGGCAAAGGTTATTGAGAAGCGTCGCTCTCGTTATGCCGATGACAACAAATTCATCGCATATCTTATGCGCCAAGGTTTTTCTTATGATGACGTTAAAAACGCCTTAAAAAATACTGAGGAATAGCTTAACGACGTTCTATATGTTGAGGCTGAGCTTTCTTTCGGAAGGGGTTGACGTAGCTACCCGGGGTTTCATGTGCTTGGAGTTCGGGAGTCTCGCGTTCGGAGTGTACGATAATGGCGTTGTTGCTAATGTGGGTAATTTGTGTACGGTGTACTAAAAGTTCGGTATCACTAAAGCGCTTAAAAAACGGACGACGAACCGATAGCTGCTGAATGAAAAAATCTGCAGTGTTGATGGTGTAGCCGTTTACTTTACCAAGTTTTCGCTTTTTTTCGTCAAGAACTTGCATGTCAATAATATCAAAGTGAAGCTGGTAAATATCGTTAATTTTAATAATGTCGTCAGGTTTGACAAATTCATCGCTTGAATCGACAATTAGCCCAATATCGCTAAACTCTCGCACGTCGGCAATGCGAAGCAGCGAGGGGTGTTGGTTTAGGAGGTGGCCCGTCACCTCGTAGGCGATGATTTCGAGATTTGCAGGGTTGATAATAGGCTTGCTTGTACGCGCAAGCTCGGTTCCTGTTTGTAACCCCATGACAGGTGCGTTGATCAGTCGGCTTCCGGCAAGTAACATACCTCTAGTATACTCACTTTCTCTTGTCTACTCAATGAAAGGATTCGTTCTCTTGCCGTTAGTATCAAGCTTAACAAGAGGGTCGTCTCTCGTTTTTAGCTCTTCTATGCGTTTTATGGTCGCCTCGTCGAAAGTTGTGGTTGAGGCGCTCGTATAATTGGTGCTGTCGCTGGCACGAACGAGAATACCGTTAAGAAGAAAAATAACAAAAGCGAGTCCACCAAGGGCAAAAATAACAAATAAAATAATATGGTAACGGTGTAATAGGGAGGTGATATTTTTTGCGATTGCTGATAATGAAATTTCCATATTTTTACCTCACATATACCGTTATACTAAGGACATCGCTAGAGGTGCCGGTTGCATCTTGCGTTAAATTAATACGGGCAATTTGCATTTTCGTCAGGTTTTCCTCGATTGCCTTCATAAAAGTGAGCAGTTTGGGGTATGAAGTTGGATTTTTTACGGTTACGTTAATGGTGGCTGTTTTTACACCTGCTGGCACGGGGGTGCTTTTTGCCGCAGGGGTAGCACCACTGGTGGTTGAGCCTGAATTGCTTGTACTAAAGTCTATGTTTACAAGCGAGATGCCGACGATATCTGCATATTTTTTAAGGTCGTTAATAATTTGGTTTTGATACTGGTAGTTTTGACTATTGGCAACAATATTGTCGGCACGTTTGACGATATCTTGGCGATCGTTTAGCGCCTTTTGAATTTGCTGTAAATCTTGTAGATTGTTTTGGCTGGCTTCGGCATCAGCAACGGCCTTGCTCGTGTCGTCGGCCGCCTGAGAGAGTGACTGGTTTGCTAAATATACAACAGTTGCCGCCCCTGCTGTTAGTATAAACAAGGTTGCGACAAGAATCATCCGAAGTCGTACGGCTGATATATGACGGAATAGCTGCATTAGTGAGTCTCCTTTTGAAACGTTACAGCGAGTGTGACGCCTACGGGGTACTGTGGATCTTCAGAGTCGGTAATACTTTGGAAATGAACGTTTTTAAAGAGGGCTGATTTCTCGAGAGAGTTTTTTAGTTCGAGTGCATTTTGGTAGGTTTTAGCTCGAGCATTCAGGGTCGTTTCGGTGCCAAATGTTGCTTGGTCGAGATTAAGACTCTGAAGAACGGTTCCCGATGGCATGAGGGCGGCGAGTGCAAGAATATAGTCGGTATAGTTTATCTCGTTGCCGAGAATTTCTTTTCCGATACGGAGATTATTTCGAAAATCGTCGGCTTGCTCTTTAACGGAGTTAAAGTCGGCAACACGAGTATTGTTGTCCTGAGTTGTTTTTTCGGCCGAGGTTTTGCTGGAATTAAGATAGAACGAGACGCCGAAAACAGCCAGCACAATAATTGCGACAATGCCCGCAAGAATAAGATTATAACGGAGCAATAAAGTATTACTTCGTGCAGCGCGAAGTTCTTTTTGCTGAAGCGGAGGCAGTAAGTTGATCATTGCCATACCTCATCTTGATTGACGCTAGCAAGTCCTGCAACGGCAATGTAACGCGGTCGAAATTGCTTGCCTGGCTGAGGTAGCGTGCCGAAGTCGAGTCGTTGCCAAGGGCTGGCAACGCGGGCCGCCATGACGAGTTCGTTTGTGAAGAAATCGCCAATACCGGGCATGTTGCTACCACCGCCGACAACGAGCACTTGTTCGATTTTACGTTCAATATTAAGACGCTCGTTATAGTAGCGAAGAACGCGTTGAATTTCGGTAACAATACGCTGCAAACTAGGGGCAAGTGCCGCACTAATTTTTGCTTGGCGAGGACTTGCGCTCAGGCCGCTGAGTACTTTAAGCTGGTGTGCGGCTTCGAGGGTGATGTTCAGCTTTTTGGCAATGTCTAGCGTAAAAGTGTTGCCACCAATACCAACGCCACCGCTAAGTCGAATGGCACCACCATCGAGAATAGCGATATCGGTACTAGCTGGGCCAATATCGACAATAAGCGTTGGTAAGTGACCTTCTTCGGTTGCTTCGATGACGCGTGCCACCGAGTTTATACCGGGTTCGATCATAATAGGACGTAGTCCGGATGCAATTGCTGCGTTAATACAGTTGTCGATAAGTGTTTTTGGCACGGCCGACATGATAACAGTAAGTGTATCTTTTGTGCGTTCGATAATTTCGTAGTCGACATAAAGTGATGTCATGGGTATGGGGATGTACTGTTCTACCTCAACTTCAACGGCGTCGGCAAGCGTTTTTTCAGACTTTGCTGGGAGGGTAAACATGCGGGAGAAACTACGGCTTGTTGGGACACCGATAACAACATGGTTGCTAGGGAGCTGGCCAACGAGTTTATTCTTTAAGAGAGATTGAAGGTGATCGGTAAGATAGGCATCGCCCGATTCAAGAGAGTGATGCATTTTTGTGGGGTCGAGATCAACCGACCCATAGCCAAGAACGAGTAGTTTTTTGGGATCAACAGCCATGACCTTGATGCCCGTTTGGCTAATATCAAGACCGATAACTGGCTTGTCTTTATAAAATAATTGTGTCATTCATGCCCACTCAGTTGTTCTTATTACAGTATAGCATGAGCTATTTGAAAGATGTAGACTACTCTTGAATATTTTGCGCTAAACTTGCAATTGGTCCCATGACGCTGGCGGCGATAAGACCGACCATCGACCCCATGACAAGAATCATGACTGGTTCGATGATAGAGCTAAGGCCGTCAATAGCGGTATCAACCTCTTCTTCATAAAAATCGGCTACTTTTACGAGAACGGTATCGGTTTGCCCTGTTTCTTCGCCGACGGCGAGCATTTGTCCAACGATGGCGGGAAAGAGCTGGTTTTTCTCGATAACCGACGAGAGCGAGGCACCATTTTTTACCTCTGTTGCTGCGTCGGTGAGGGCTTGCTCGTAAACGACATTACCGACGGCATGGGACGTGACGCTGAGCGCCTCAAGCACCGCCACGCCGGCTCCCATAAGTGCTGAAAAAGTTCGTGCAAAGCGGGCGACAACAACTTTTCGAACAATACTATTTATGCCGGGAATACGAAGCACGACGCGGTGGAGATTAGCGCGACCCGCAGGTGTTTTGAGGTAGCGCAGGAAGAGGAATACGGCACCGAAAAGAAGTGGGAAGATGATATACCAAAATGACGTCACAAATCCACTAATGCCAAGCATTATTTGGGTGAGTACGGGGAGCTCGGCATCTGGGCCGCCGAGGTCGGTGAGAATATTACCAATTTGGGGGATAACAAATAGCATAAGGCCAAAAAACGCTAAAATGGTAATGACGACAAGAACCATGGGGTATGTCATGGCACTTTTAATTTTTTTGCGCATCGTAGCAGCTTTTTCTTGTTGTAGTGCTAACCGCTTTAAAATTTCATCGAGAATACCTGCCGCTTCACCGGCGCGCACCATGTTGATATACACATCGCTAAATACCTCAGGGTGTTTTTGGAGCGCATCGGCAAGGGCGGCGCCATCTTGAACGTCTTTAATAATATCGCGAAGCACGAGTTTAAGAGCTGCGCTTTCACTGTGTTCCTCAAGCGAATTAAGCGACCGAAGCAGGGGCACGCCAGCACTTACCATTGCGCTTAATTGACGGGTGAAGATAACTAAATCGTCACCTTTTACTCTTTTTTTAAAAAAACTACTCTCGAAAGCGGATTTCTTCCCGCTTCCCATTTCTTTGATACTTATAAGACGCAAACCATCTTTTGTAACAGCCTCCATGCCAGCGCTGCGCGACGAGGCTTCGACGGTTCCGTTAAGGGTTTTGTTATCTTTGGTTGTGGCGATATAACTAAAAAGTGGCATAATTATTCTTTCGTGACACGCAGTACTTCGGCGATAGTGGTTTCACCCCTCAGTGATTTAACAAGTCCGTCGGTTTGCATGGTAACCATACCGTCGATAACGGCTTGGTCGCCAATTTGGTTGCTAGTGGCATTTGCGACAATGAGTTTTTGAACGGCGAGGGTATTACCAAGTACTTCATAAATGCCAATGCGCCCTTTAAAGCCGGTGCCGCCACATTCTTCGCATCCTGCTGGTGATGATTTCCACAGAGAAACGATGGCAGTCTCGCTGGTGCCGTCGACGGTGTCCCTACCTACCCCTTGGTTTTTTGCCTGTGTTTCGAGCGCGTGAAGCTTCGCGAGCGGGGTATCGCCCTTTAGGCCGAATGAATGAACGATTGCTGCCGATTCTTCTTCGGTAGGCTTGTAGTTTTGGCGACACGTCATACAAAGACGACGTACGAGTCGCTGGCCAACCACCGCACGAACGGTACTGGCAATAAGGAACGGTTCAATCCCCATATCAAGCAAACGCGGTAAAGTGGTGGCAGCATTATTGGTGTGAAGCGTACTAAAGACAAGGTGTCCGGTAAGAGCAGCCTGTACGCCAAGATTGGCGGTTTCGGAGTCGCGAATCTCACCGACCATAATGATATTAGGGTCTTGACGAAGCAGTGCTCGCAGGCCGCTGGCGGATGTCATTCCCGCTTTACTATTAGTCTGAGTTTGGTTGACGCCGGGAATTTTGTACTCCACAGGGTCTTCGATAGTGGAAATGTTTACTTCGGGGGTGTTGAGCGTGGTAAGAATGCTGAACAGGCTGGTTGATTTTCCCGATCCGGTTGGGCCGGTAACAAGGATCATGCCGTTTGATTCGGTCATGGCTTCGGTAATAACTTCAAGCGAACGACCCCAATAGCCGAGTTCTTGCAGGGTGACGGCTTGGTTTGACTCGTCAAGAATACGCATAACGATTTTCTCGCCGTCAGTAATAGGGAGGGTGCTCACGCGAAGCGCGTATTTTTTACCGCCAACCTTAATTTTAAAGCGGCCGTCCTGAGGGATGCGACGTTCGTCGATTTTAAGGTTGGCGAGAATTTTAATGCGGCTAGTGAGTGCGCCGAGCACGTTAATAGGCAGACGATTAACCTCTTTCAACACGCCGTCAATACGGTAGCGTACCTGTACGTAATCTTCGCGCGGCTCAATATGGACGTCGCTTGCGTGCGAACGAATGGCGTATTCGAGCAGCAGGTTAACTGTTTGCGCGATTGGTGAATCTTCGGCAACCTCGGCCTCTGAAACATTTTGTTTTTCACCTGCGTCTTCGCGTTGAATATCGATAACTTCTTTTAGCTCTTCATCGACATTGCTGCGATAATTATCGAGCGCGGCAAGAATATTTTGACGAGGCGCGATAAAAATTTTTATATTGCTACCAAGTTCTTTTTGCAGAAAGTTTATCGCCTGAACGTCGTCGGGGTCGCCCATGGCGAGGTTCGGCGTGCCGTCATCATCAATTTTAAAGAGAACCGCGTTATATTGTCGAGCAATTCGTTCGGGGATTTTATTGAGGTCTTCTTGTGTAATTGCCGCCGGATCAAGATCGACGTAAGGGATGTGTGCGTAATCGGCGAAGGCCTGCGTAAGCTCCTTCTCGTCGATGAGATTGTTCTCTTCGATGAGCGTTTGCATAGAACGATGCGAACGGGCACTCTCTTGCTTAAGAGTGTCAATCTGGTCGTCCGAGAGCAAATTGTGCTGGACGAGGAGTTTTTCGATGGTTTGATCGGATATGCGCATAATGCTTACGCTCTATTATAAAGCAAGAAAGGCGGATTGTGCTAGTACTTGCGAGTTAGAGGGAAAGAGATTTTGGCTCGAACCGCCAAACGACGTGGCTATGCCGCGTTCGTTTCACTCTGTGGACTTTTCTTTATGGATGTGGTTCGCCGAGACTTCTCAAAAATGGTATAATTAACCCAGTGATTATAAATATTGCCAACGAAGCTGCTATGAAAGAGTTGGGTGTCCGTATCGGTCGCCTTCTTAAGGGCGGCGAAGTTATTGAGATGGTGGGCGATGTTGGGGCCGGCAAGACAACGCTGACAAAAGGAATTGGTAAAGGGCTTGCTATTGACGACGATATCCAAAGCCCAAGTTTCACTATTAGTCGCGTTTACGAGGCGCGTGATGACTTGCAGCTGGCGCACTACGATTTTTACCGATTACAAAACGCGGGAATTATGGCCGAAGAATTACACGAAGCAGTAAATGATCCACGCAATATTACTATTATCGAGTGGGCAGAAATTGTTACCGGCGTACTGCCGGGTGACCGTCTTGATATTGGCATAACGGCGACGGGCGACGATACGCGTTCGGTGAAAATAACCGGACACGGCACACGCAGCGAGCAGCTTTTAAAGGATTTTCAGGCATGATTTTATTTCTTGACACATCAACTCCGGTTTGCAAATTAACACTTATCGACCGAGACTGGCATTATCACGATGAGTGGCAGGCCGACCGCACTTTGGCAAAAAACCTGCTGCGCTATTTAAGCGAGCAATTGCAAAAAAATAATAAAACCTTTTCGGATATAACCGGAATCGGCGTTTTTCGCGGTCCTGGTAGCTTTACGGGGCTTCGTATTGGTATGACGGTTCTTAATACTATCGCCGATGCCGAGGCGATTCCTATTGTTGGTACGACGGGTGATGATTGGCAAAATGAGGCGTTGAAGCGGCTAAAGGCTGGTAAAAATGATGCCATTGTGCTGCCGCTTTACTCGTCGCCTGCTCATATTACAAAACCCCGTAAATAAACTTGCAGCTTTTGCCCTTTGAGCGCTACAATAGAATTAGCTTATTTTGTAAGCTCTGATGAAAGATTGAATATTTCCTGAATACCTGATTAAAAACGACTTCAAAAATAAAAAATGACGTTATCTGCAAGGCAGCAGTTATTCGACGGAGAAAGGAAACACTATGATAGAAACAATAATTGCGGCGATTGTTGGCGCGATTTTTGGCATTGGCGGAACAACCGTTTTTGAAAAAAAGCGCTTGAGCGCTGGTAAGAGTAAGGCCCAAAAAGAGATTACCCGCGCGCAGGCAAAGGCTGGTGATATTATTTTGCAGGCCAAAGAAGAGGCAGTGAAGCTTGATAAAGAGCGGCGCCGTGAATTGCAAAAAACCGAGTCACGTCTTGCCGAACGAGAAGTTTCTCTTGATAGAAAACTTGATGATCTCGATAGGCGCTCTGAAAAACTGCGTAAACAAGAGGCCGAAGTAGAGGAGCTGAAAGACGAAGTGCGAAGTATCCGCACAAAACAGCAGGAAAAGCTTGAAAAAATAGCTGGTCTCAAAAAGAAGGACGCAGCTGAAAAACTCATGCAAATGACCGAACGGGATATTAAGAACGACCTGTCAGGCTTGGTAAATAAATTGCAGCACGACGCCATGGAAGATGCCGAGGAGCGCGCGCAGACCGTTATTCTTACAGCTATGGAACGCATGGCGAGCGACGTAACGGCAGAACGCACTGTTACTGCAGTAAAGTTGGCCGACGAAGAGATGAAGGGGCGTATTATCGGCAAAGAAGGCAGGAACATTCAGTCGCTTCAGCGTGCAACGGGCGTAGATATCCTTGTCGACGACACTCCTGGCATGATTATTCTCTCCAGCTTCGATCCGATCCGTCGCCAAGTAGCCCGTGCGGCACTTGAAATGCTTATGAAGGACGGTCGTATTCACCCTGGCCGTATTGAAGAGGTGGTGGCAAAGGCGCAAAAACAAATTGACAAAGAAATTGCTCGTGCCGGCGAAGATGCGGCGCGTGAAGTTGGTGTCACCGGTATTCCTCGCGAAATGCTGCGACTTTTGGGTGAGTTAAAGTACCGTACAAGTTACGGTCAAAATGTGCTTCTTCATAGTACAGAAATGGCGCAACTAGCGGGTATGATTGCCGAGGAAGTAGGCGCGAATGTTCGTATTGCAAAGATCGCAACACTTCTCCACGACGTAGGTAAAGCGGTAACGCATAAGGTTGAAGGCAAGCACCATCATATTGGTGCGGAACTTGCTCGTAAGTATGGCATGAAAGAAGAAATTGTTCATGCTATTGAAGCGCATCACGATGATATTGAAGCGACAACCCCCGAGGCGTTGGTTGTGCGTGTCTGCGACGCTTTAAGTGCGGCTCGCCCTGGCGCGCGTAATATTAGCGCAGAAAACTTCGTTGAGCGCATGCGCGACCTCGAAAATGTTGCAACCAGCTTTAAAGGTATCGATAAGGCGTATGCTATTAGTGCTGGCCGTGAGATTCGTGTCATTGTTAAGCCAACGCTTGTTGATGATCTTTCGGCTATAAAACTGGGTCGCGACATTGCTAATAAAATTGAAAGTACTATGCAATATCCCGGTACTATTAAGGTGAATGTAATCCGCGAAACCCGAGCAATTGAGTACGCAAAGTAATGAAATACAGTAAAGAGCAGCATGATGCGTGGTTTAAGGGGCTTGAAAGCCGTGTGTCAAGCGCAGGGATTTTGCTTGAAAACGAAAACGGCGAACTGCTCATTGTAAAAGCGAATTACAAAGATTACTGGACACTTCCGGGCGGTGTGATTGACGCTGGAGAAATGCCACTTCAGGCGGCTATACGAGAGGTGCGGGAAGAAGTGGGTGTTTCGGTTGATCCTGCTGCTCTGTCGTTTGGCTGGATTGCAAGTAGGCGTGGCCCTGTTGAGTTCACATACCAATTCGTTTTTAAGGCGCTGCTTCCTAGAGACAGCACAGTTGTTTTGCAGGAGAGCGAGATTGACGAATATGCGTTTGTTTCCAAGGCCGAAGTTCTTAGTGGTAATAGGGAATACGCGCAGGCACTACAAAACTGGGCAAATAACGCCAGTGGGTATGTCGAGCAAACTTTCGGGCTTTAGTGTTGTGGCTGCTTGGTAGTAACCTCGCCCATAGGAAGGGCGGTAATGACAATGCGTCCATCCTGAGAGCCCTCGAGGGTGCAGCTATAGAGTGTTAGTTTTGGTTTGTCACTTTCGGCCTCTATCTCTATTTGAGTGGGCGCGACAGTAGAAGTATCGTTCACCTTGTAGCCGTAGCGTTTGCCGTTGTAGTCGATAAGGATAGGGTCGTCCTTTTTTAGCTTGTCGAGGTGGTAAAAGGGTGATTTCTCGACGGTAGATTGCGGTGTAGGCTGAATGCTGAAACGATGTGCGGCTATAATGAAATTACCACCTTTTTGAGGGTTGCCACGTTCGGGATGACGCCACCATGCACCGCGGTCAAGGGCTGCCTGTCCGTCTGTGCCATAGGGGATATTAACATTAATAGCGGGGATGATAATACGATTATCTTTAGTTTTAGGCTCGCTAAGCGCTGAAACATTAATGGGTTCTTGCGATTTGAAAACACCTATCTGCGGAGCAAACGAGAGAACTAGTAGATACGCGCCACCTCCCAAGAGGGCAAGTGCAAAAAACGTAATGATAATGCCTTTGGTGGGGGATCGCCGTTCGGGGGAAAGTTCAAGCATAAGTAGTACTGCTAGTATAGCGTGTCAGGTGAGAAAAACGCAACCTATTGACGCGCTTTTTGTGAGCGTTGCTTTCTTGTTTTGTTGCTTTTTAAACGTAAGTTTAGTTCGCCGAGAAGGGGTGTGGAAAAAAGGGTAAGGTTAATAAGTAACATGTAAAGCGGAAATCCAAAAGCGGTAAATGTCCAACTTTGAATAGTGAAAAGTGTGATGATCATGCTCGATGCCGAGAGGAAGTAGGGAATGACATATTCACTTTTAGGATCTTTAAAGCCTTTTGTAAGGGTCGGCAGGCTAATTGTGGCGTCGGCAATAATGCTAAACACAATGGCGATATCGGCATTGTCGGTGAGACGCCATAGGATAATGCCAATAATTGTAATTGTCATGCAAATGAAATTGAATCGATTAAGATGTGCTCGCAGGTGACCTTTGAGCGTGGCGATGACACTCACCGTAAGAGGTCCGATGGCAAGCGCCAAGCTAATGAGAGAAAAAGCCCCAAGACCTTCAGAAAGTTGGGCGAAAAATGTAATGAGGGCTGTAATACCCCAGAAAAACCAAGTAATAGGGTTTGGGCGTGACTTGCCGACAATAACGCTCCAGGTATATTGAGCACCTGATGCTAGACGGAGAATAATAGCAAGACTGATAAATTCGATAGGAAGCATCAAATTCAACTCTAAATGTAAACTAAGAAAAAGTAAAGATGAACCGAAGTATGTCATACTTATATGTAGTATGACTATAAGAGAACTCTCCGTAACCATTCCCAAAGAACTTCCGGTAAATATGAACCCTGTCATGATCGAAAGGCATTACAGTCTTTTTATGTTACCTCTTTTTGGCATTGTTGACGATATTCATTGGCAGCAGCATATTAAAACAGGTCCTGATAATTTTTTGCATTGCTTTATTTCCATGGGCGAACGTTATGTTTTGGCGTATGATGACTACCCCTCCGGTTTTAGTAATCTCGTCAAAAATGAAAGCGTAGAGATTTTGCGAACAAAAGAAGGTGCGACTGTTGTCCGTGTACATTCGGGGGAACGGGGAAACTTCATTCTTAATGTAACGGGTAGTTTTATGCTTTTTCGTGTAAATAATGAGCAGGGGTTTGAGGAGCACGCTCGGCGAGAAATGGCTGAATATAACGCATGGCAAAACGAACAGGTCGAAAAAGATGGAAAGATAGCGGTTGCTCGCGATATTTTGCAGCTGGCTGAGACTGCGGCGCTCAATGAAGATTACCCCTCGCTGGGAGCGCTTAATAATCTCATTTGTGTTTTGCGTAATGCTGGTTTTCGGGATGAAGCAGTTGATATCGATCTTCTTAGCGAGTATGTCTGTATGCTCCCCGAGGACGATTCGCACTACTCTCTTTACTCTAGAGAACAAGTGGAGGAAACGAGAGATAAAATTTACAGAAGTCTTGCTAGATCAATACAGAACACCATCAATGCTCGGCGCCATGAGGAAAAATATCTTGGCGAGATGACGACGCTTGTAAGTGCAATGTACGCGCAAAAAGAGAAGGATGTAACTCGGGGTATAAGCGCCATCGTGCTTGTTAAAGATAAAACATTTGAGTATCCTCTGGAAGATCATCGGCTTAACAAGCTGCTAGCTCGTCATTTTGCCGAGAACAGCCGTATAAGTGAAAGTAATATTAAATATAATATGCCAAAACATATAGATGGTTACGATTTAGTAGCCGGAACGGTGGAGGTGCGGAGAGTTTTCCGTCGAGAGCTTGATTATATAACTTTTTAGATTTATTAGCGTATAGTAAATAGTATGAAAAAGAAACAGCAAACATCTAAATTAAGGTGGCTACGTCGGCTTTTACCGGCTATTCTTGTGGTGATATGGCTTGCCTTCGCGGGTATTGGCGGCCCGTATTTTGGCAAGATTAGTGATATTTCGAGCACTGATCTCACTACTTTTTTACCCGAAAACGCGGATTCGACCAAGGTTAATAACGAACTTGAGAAATTTAGAGATAGCAAGAATATTCCACTAATCATTGTGTTTGAGAATGGCGGTAAAAAGCTATCCGAAACGACAAAAAACAACCTTGAGACGTTAGACAATGAGTTGCAAGAAACGGAGGGTGTTATCGATACGGTTTCTCCGGTCGTTGTATCCGACGATGAAAAAGCGGCGTTTGTCGTCGTTCCTATAGAGAGCGACGGTGAGTTTGATAACGTCTTTGATAAAACTCGTCAAACCGTGGATGACGCTAAAATTGGCGTGCCTTACAAATTAACAGGTCCGGCAAGTATGGCAAACGATATAAGTGGTGCGTTTGAGGGGATAGACGGCACGTTGCTTGTCGTCGCACTTTCTGTGGTGTTTGTTATTTTACTGGTAGTCTACCGCTCGCCACTTCTTCCTATTATTGTGTTACTTACTTCTCTTTCGGCGTTGGCAGTGGCAATTTTTGCCGTGTATCATTTGGCGCAAGCCGGTGTGGTTGAGATTAATGGACAAGTGCAAGGGATTCTCTTTATTTTAGTTATTGGGGCTGCAACCGATTATTCACTTTTGTATATTGCCCGTTATCGGGAGGAATTGACGCATCATAAATCGGTACAAAAAGCAGCTTGGGCAGCGCTCAAGGCCTCTTTTGAGCCAATTTTAGCGGCAGGAGGAACGGTTACGGTGGGTCTTTTGTGTCTGCTATTGTCAGAACTTGGCTCTAACAAAGCACTTGGTCCTGTGGGTGGAACGGGCATTGCATTGTCTATTTTGGCGGCGTTAACTTTACTGCCATCGCTGCTTGTCGCGTTTGGTCGTGTGGTGTTTTGGCCGCGAATTCCGCGGTACAACCAGGCAACCGATGAACACGATTATAAGCGCAACCATCCTTTATGGGCAAAGGTGGGTGCGTTAGTGGGCAGACATCCGCGACGGGTGTGGGTGATTTCTTTGGCGGCGCTGCTTGTGGCGTGTTTGGGTGTTTTTCAGCTAAAGGCAACCGGCGTTTCGCAAAGCCAGCTTATTTTAGGGCATTCGGAAGCACGTGACGGTCAGACTGTACTAGACAGGCATTTTGCTAGTGGGTCTGGCGCGCCCGCCTATGTGCTGGCAAACCAGTCTGAAGCGCAGAACGTTATTAGGATGCTTGATAAAGACAAGGGTGTCGATTCGGTTTCTGTTCTTTCGACGGGTAAGGCTGGTTCAAAACCAGTCGGCCGTGCTGAAGCTACATTGAAAGCTGAAATTTTAGAAGAAGTAACGAAAAAACGCGATGACCAGCTAAAAGAATTAAAATCGACAATCGAAACACAATTAGCAGGTGCGCCGCAAATGGTGATGGACGCGACGTATACTCAGGCAGTGGAAAAAATCCCGAGTGCTGAGAACATTGCTGCGAAAGCCTATCCATTTAAAAACGCCAGCGAGAAAGTGGTAGATGGTTTCGTGGCTTTACAGGTAACGCTTGTCGATGCCGCCGATACGTTTGAAGCTCGCGATACAATTGTACGACTGCGTCAAAATGTAAAAGAGGTCGATAGCTCTGCGCTTATTGGCGGTACGACGGCTGTGCAGTACGATACAAACAAAGCCGCCCTCCGTGACGAGCGGATGCTTATACCTATTATTTTAGTGGCGATAACTATTATTTTGGCGTTGCTGTTAAGAGCTATCGTCGCACCGATTATTCTTTTGTTAACGACGGTTGTATCGTTCGGTGCGACGCTAGGGATCTCTGCTTGGCTGTTTAACCATGTATGGCAGTTTCCTGGTGCCGATCCGTCGGTGATTATCTTTGCATTCGTCTTTTTGGTGGCTCTTGGTATTGACTACAATATCTTCCTTATGACGCGCGTGAGAGAAGAGACTATTCGGCGTGACGTGCGCCGTGGAACACTGAAAGGGTTAGTGGTAACGGGCGGTGTTATTACCAGTGCCGGTGTCGTGCTGGCGGCAACGTTTGCTGCACTTGGCGTTATCCCAATCCTCTTCTTGGTGCAAATGGCGTTTATTGTTGCGTTTGGTGTGCTGCTCGATACGCTTATCGTGCGATCGTTATTGGTGCCGGCCTTAACACTGCAAATTGACCGATTTATGTGGTGGCCGTCAAAACTTAGTAAGAAAAAACAGTAAGAAAATGGCCCCGCAAAGACGGGGCCTGTGCAAAGTCGGGACGACTCTGCTATTTGACGCTGATCCACGTAACGCCGGCGGGGAGCATCAGGTCGACGGTGTGGGTGGCGACGCGCAGGAGGTGGTTCGCCATCTCCGCGTCGTATGTACCCTTTTCGACGAGGTGCTTGAACTGCTCCATGACGTAGACGTGACGGGCGTCGTAGTCGATCTTCTGAATGGATTTCAGGAGACCGCTTGGACTTCCTGCGTGCTCGAAGGTATTCACATACCCAGTTCGGGCGTGAATGATCACGGTTGCACGTTCGAAGCGGAACGTTACCGTTTCGTCGTAGCACTCTTCGTCGAGCGACCGTGTCCCCATGCAGAGGAAGGTGATCTGGTCGTTGACGACGCCGCTCACCGAGTAGCGAGAGGGGCTGTCATGCAGGCGGCGTGCCTCCAGCGAGACGCTGCCAAAGAGCCACAGTAGAAAGTCGACTTCGTGCGGAAAGTGATCCGCCAGCAGGCTACGCTGCGACTTCCAGGGTGACCTCGGCTTCTTGTAGGAGAAGTCGAGCTGGACATGCGACAGCTGGCCGTAGGTTTCTTGCAGAGCGGATAGCTGTCGCTTTGCCCACTCGTACGGATACCCCGGTTCGCTCACTGGCTCGCGTCGCGGATGACAGCTCATGACCGGTACGTTTTGTACCGAGGCCAAGCGCAGACTTTCGCGAAGCTGACCCAGGCTTCTCACGTTGATGGCGAGCGGTTTTTCGCACAGAACGGGCTTGCCCGCCTGGACGGTTGCGCTGAGAAGCTGCGCATGTGTCTCGTCGGGCGAGGCGATAAGGACCGCCTCGATGCCGGGATCGGCCAGTAGCTCTCGTGCCGATGCGTGTCGGACAAAGTGCCCGGCGCTCTTCTTTGGCGTGCTGGCGCGCAGACCGGTTTTCGCCTCGACGAGCTCAATGCTGTCGTCCGAAGAGTCGACAACGGCTGCCAGCTTGAAGCCCAGTTCACGAGCAGGCAGAATATGCGACTGCAGGGCATGGCTACCGCAGCCGATAACACCCAGCTTAATCACGTAGAGAGCCTCTCTCTCGGTTGATAGCGCGTATGCGCCAGAATTGACTATAGCATAAGATGCACTAGTAAAAAATGTAACGCATTGCAAAAAGTAAAATTAGAAAGAGTAGTAGGCTGGCAAAAGTGACAAAAACACTTATTATTTGCTGCCACCCTTGGCCATATTTAATGGAAAATATTCCCATTATTACGCTTACAAAAGAAATGAGAGCAAGAAAGGGGCTGAAGGTATTGAATCCCTCATGGCGTAGAGGAGAGATAGCTATAAAGTAAGTACATCCAAGTACAATAACGGGTAGCAGATAAGCGGGCAGAGTGTAGAGCAGGGCTCGCCTACTAGTGGCAATGGAGTTCTTTGGTTTTATCTTTTGTCGTTTTTTAAGATAATTTGCAAGCAAAAAACTGCAGGAGGCAAGTAGGAGAATGGGAATAAAGATAAAATAGCCAATGACGCTAAGACCATCCAGGAGAAAACAATTACCTTTCGTAAAGCCCTCGCCACACGTGGCTCCATAGCCGGATACTTCGAGCATAAGGTCGAGTGCCATTACGGCGACAACAAAAAGAGGAAGGCTTGCAAACGAGAGCATTATAAAGCTGTTATTTTTGCGGCTTGGTTTTGTGTACGATGCATAGAATGCGAAACCGCCTGCAAGTAACAAAATGGCAAGAATAATAAAACCCATAAGTATAGTGTAGCAGCTATGTCCATATATTCGCATTCAAGTAATTGTGTTTGTCATTCTGTGGCGCAGTATACATACCCGTTTTGTAGTAGTTGTAAAAAATACGTATGGCTATTGAAATATAAAAAATAGGAGAGTAGTCTAGTAAGTAGAAACCGAAAATCCTCAGGAAGGAAGTCTTATGACCACACTGGCCTTGATCGGGGCAAGCTTTTTTGCTTTTGGCTATTTGCTTATAGCCCTCGAACAAAAATTCAACACCCATAAATCAGCAATTGCACTTACGCTAGGTGCTATTTTATGGCTTTTGGCCGCAGTCTATCTGGGACACGATAAGGATGCCTTGCATCATTCACTGTCGCATGCGGGTGCCGAAATTTTCAATGTCGTTGCCTTCTTGCTTGCGGCGTTAGCACTTATTGAAATACTTGTGCATTATCGATTTTTTGATCTTATCCGCACTAAATTAATCGCCATGAATATTGGTGATAAGCAGCAATTTCTTATTATTATGGCACTGACATTCATTTTTTCAGGCATTCTTGATAACATTGCAATCACCATTGCAATGCTGCAGATTGCATTACGCTTCTTTACGGGTAGGAATATGATAATCGCAGCGGCCGGTATTGTCGTGGCTGCAAATGCGGGAGGTGCATGGTCACCTGTAGGCGATGTTACGACCATTATGCTATGGCTTGCCGGTAAGTTTACTGCCGTTGAAGTTATTCAGTATGCATTTTTGCCTTCTCTATCGCTAGCCCTTGTCGCCGGAGCCTTCCTTTACCGTAAACTTGATGACACAAATTATCTTAAGCGTGAAAAAGACGATTCTTTGATGCCAAGCTTGGGTGAAAAATTTGTTATGGGAATGGCGCTATTTAGCTTTGCCTTGCCTCTTCTCGTTAGTTTTGTTGGTCTGCCGCCATATATGGGGTTATTCCTCGGACTGGGTCTTACTTGGTGTGTTATTGAATTTGCAAAAAAGCGTAAGAACTCAAATAACCCGACCCATATGACAGCAAATATTGATAAGATTGTCCAGACTGTTGATATATCTTCCATTAAATATATCATGGGTATTCTACTCGCGGTTATGGCATTGGCGGCTCTCGGTGTGCTGCAATGGCTGTCGCAGGTTGTTGTGGGTAGTGACCCTACCACCTCTCATTTGATAATTGTTAATATTGGTATGGGCTTATTATCGGGTATTGTTGATAATGCTTCTCTCGTCGCTATCGCGATGAATACGCTCCCAATGGATAATCCCGAGCTATGGGCGCTTACGGCAATTGCTGCGGGTAACGGAGGCTCGCTCCTTGTGATTGCGAGTGCGGCCGGAGTTGTTGCCATGGGGGGCTACAAGCAGCTAACGATGGTTGAGTATCTCAAAGTGGCAACGCTTCCTGTGTTTCTGGGGCTCATTGCGGCGTTTGGAGTGTGGTATTTGCAGTTTACTTATTTCTAATAGGTATGCTATAATGACCCTATGGAGCAAGAGCCGATACGACCCGCACTCTATGACACGTTAAGGCGTGTAGGGTACAGTGCGCGTCTCGCAGCTCATGCAATCTTCATTATTATCGCATCGGTTGGTATTATAGCGCTGTTTACTATACTGATTGCTGATGCTATTTAGGTAAGCACTTGCTGTTTACAAGGAGCGGGGATGGCTCATGTGCAAGAACTTGAAGCGGAGCTAACGGTTTTGAGTATGGCGAGATAGCAAAAAATAGCATGGAAGACATGCTATTTTTTGTAATTAATTCATGGTCGGGGTGAAAGGACTCGAACCTTCGACCTCACGGTCCCAAACCGCGCGCGCTACCAACTGCGCCACACCCCGATAGGTGGTACTTACGCAATTATACCGCATCTTCTCAACTTTTTCCAGTGTTTTTGACGCTGCTTGCCAGTTTCCACTTTTATGCGGTATGGTAGTACTAAATAAGAAGTAGAAAATAAGGCACAAAATTTATGAAACCAATCCCATACGACGCACCAAATTTTACGCTAGCTGACGAAACTGGCGCTAAACATTCGCTCGCCGATCTTCGTGGCAAGTGGGTCGTTTTGTATTTTTATCCTAAAGACGACACACCAGGCTGCACTACTGAAGCATGCAGTTTACGTGACGCTCGCGATGACATAGCTGCACTTGGCGCCGAAATTATTGGCGTTAGTGCCGATGACGCGACGGCTCACGAGAAGTTTAAAGCCAAGCATACGCTTAACTTTACACTGCTAAGTGATCCTGAGAAGAAGGTCATTAATCTCTATGGCGCATGGGGTAAAAAGATGTTTGGTAAGGAGGGTATTTTGCGTAAAACCTTCATTATTAACCCCGAGGGAAGCGTGGTGAAGGTGTATGGTCGTGTCACCCCTCTTGGTCACGGCGAACAGGTGGCGGAGGAGCTAAAACGACTGCAGTCCGCTACTTAACGCCCCTGACGCTGCCGACGCTGAACGGTAAGGAGTGTACCGCCTATTGCGAGAAATATGGCTGCTCCGAAGATAATTATAGGTGCATTTATCCCTGTTTCGGCAAGCTGTTCATCACCCGTTGAGCTGTCTTTACCGTTATTATCGGTGGGCGAAGGCGTTGGCGTAGGTGAATTACAGTTTTCGGGTGCACTTAACGGTATAGTGCTTGTCGTCTCCTTGGCAGGAAAACTTGTGAATGTGATACTAATAGGGTCAGACGCGTACGAACAATCCGCCGTAAAGCTGAGTGCTAGAGAATCTGAACTGCTATTTGCTGGCAGCGAGCCGTAGGTACATGTCGTTCCCGTACATGACCAATCATTCCCATTCGCCGAATTAAGAGTTACGCCCGATGGAAGAGTAATATTTAGCTCGTGCGGCGCGGGTGATTCGAGTGTTGTGCTTGTATTGTTAATGGCCAAGGTTGCCGTATTTGTGCCGGGATGTTGGTCGTTGGCTTGATTGAGCGTTGTGTCAAGACAGCCCGCAGGGAGATTTGTAATGCCTCTGTTGGGAATCGTGCTTGCAGGTAGGGTTTCAATCTGTGCTATTTCAGAATTAAAATATGTCGCAATGGCATCGTAAGGGTTTGGCATTGTGTCGTCTGTAATATATACCCATCCTGCATTATTGTTACGCGCCATTGTAAGAGCCGTACTAAAGTCGCTCGTGTCGGTAGTATGGATAAGGTGCCAGAAGCGATTACTGTTGCTAGCGTTGTTATGAAAACCGTCGGTGGGCATATTCCATGTTTGATAAAGAGCTAAGTCCATTTCTGCCGTAAGGAAGATATCACCGTATGGTTCGAAAGATGGGTCGGCGTAAGTGCCAAAATTGTGTACGACAAGACTGTTGGGGTGCTTCACCTTGGTGTAATTGTAGATATACGAAGCGTAGCAAAGATCGGAGGCAGTGCCTACTTTTAGGCGATCGAAGAAAATGCCGCTCGTGCCGGGATATACGGACGACCAGCCATCGATGTCGTTTATAACGTCAGTAATGGGCCGTGCTTGGTAATTTGCATCAACGTAACCGATAGAGCGAATACCTGCATTCGTGTTGTTGTTAACGCGCGTCGTGTAATCTCCTATAGGAGTAGTACCCGGGCCACTCGCCGGATTGACAACGACAAACGGCACAGTTGAACCGCCGGCGGCCTCAATGCTTGGCCATAAACCTGGGAGCGTTGGGTAGTCGTATCCTGGAATTGCGATTGACTGGGTTGACGTGACGGCCATGGCGGCGGGCGCGGGGATGAGGAAACCCGCTACAAGCGCAGCTAAAAGAAATCGCCGAAAATATCTTACTATGGTGATTTTTGTTTTCATTGTAGCTTAAGTATAAGCGAGATGAAGGTTGAGTACAAGCATTATCGCGGTCTGCTTTCGGCAGTAAAACGAGCCGATTCAGCGAAACGGTCATCGATGATGCCGGGTGTAAACGAGCCATATTTATTAACCGCCGCCGTCTCGATAAGAAAATCGGCGATACGTGGGTTTTTTGGCAAAAGCGATCCGTGTAAATAGCTGCCGATAACGTTTTTATAGCGAGCACCCTCGGTTCCATCGGTGCTATTGTTACCCGCTCCTTTGATAACGGTGGCAAGCGGCTGGGTGTCCCTGTGTAATGTCGTCTGTCCACTATGGTTTTCGTAGCCAATAATGGTTCCAAATTCGTCACTTTTTGTAACGATATTTCCTGTGAGTCTCTCTGGCCCGGCAATAGTTTCCATGTTAAAAATGCCAATACCTTCAATAATATGACCGTCTTGTGTTTTAAAGCTATTACCCAGTTGCTGGTAAAGGCCGCAAATAAACAGCATCGGCGTCCTTTTATTTGCCAACTTGTGTAATGTTGAACCAATTTTTAATAAATCTTGCTGAATACGGTCTTGACCCGAGTCTTGCCCACCGCCACCAAGGACGATGTCGATAGTATCAGGGAATGTATCACCGGGGTTGTACTCCATGAGATTTACCTCATAGCCATGCCACTGTGCGCGACGCATTACCGTAAGAACATTTCCCCAGTCGCCGTAAATATTCATGTCTTTAGGATAAAGCTGCAAGATAGTAAGCTGTTTTTCGGTCATGAAATCGTCTCCACGTTGGTAATTTTTGCAAGTTCGCGGCGAAGCGCCAGCATTGCCGTGTAGGTGCAGTAAATTCGCTTTGGTCTATGCGGGTTTTGCTCAATAAACGACCGCAATGCATCGGGGAGGTAGGGTGTGACATCTCCCACCGCAACTTCGTCATACTGAAGTCGCAGTGCCATGTCAAAGGCCCTGATGCCGGCAACTTTTGCGACACCTTCGGTCTTCAGGCTGTCGAAATCAACATCCCATAGCCATGACATGTCGCGCCCGTCCGCATAATTATCGTTGATGGTAATCATGGTTGCGTAACCCTCGGGGTTGAATGATGACAGACTAAGTCGAAAACCGCTTGGGTTTTTAACGAGAACGAGCTCGAGTGTATGGCCGCCCACTGTAAGCGACTCACCCCTGCCGAACGCTGGCGTAATGTGCGAAAGTGATGTTTTTAATTTATCATTATCGATTGTGTCACCAATAATTTGCCGCACTAATGCGAGGGCTGCTGCCGCATTGAAAATGTTATAAACTCCGCGCAGTTCTAGTGTTGCGGTAAGCGTTTCTTTACCCATGGTAAAGCTGGCGGTCTGTTCGTCCTCTATTTTTTGCAAAACGACATCTGCCGGAGGCTGCTTGCCTCCAACCGTGCCACCGCTCCTCATAGTGTCATCGTTCGGAAATAGCGCCTGAAGGTCGGAAGAAAGACCGAAATAAACGGTTTTGTCGGCATAAAGTGCGCCAAGTCGGGCAAGGCGCGGGTCTTCTCTGTTTATTACAACAGTTTGCGAAGTTGACTCGGCGATATGTTGCAGCATTTTTGCTGTTGTATCAATTTCTCCAAAGCGGTCAAGTTGGTCGCGCATGACATTTAACAGCAGGCTGAAACGAGGCTGAACTGCTTTTACAAAATGAACGGCGTGGGCTTCGTCAAGTTCAAGAACGGCGATATCTGCATACAGCTTGCCACTGCGGTCGACGTCGCTAAGGAGAGCAGCGGCGACACCGCGCACAAAGTTACTTCCCGTACGGTTGGTAAAAACGCGCAGTCCCTGACCTTCGAGAAGCTCGACAACCATTTTTGTCGTCGTCGTTTTACCATTGGTGCCACTCACAACCACAACTCCCAATGGTAAGGTGGCAAGAGTGCGAGGAACAAAATTAGGGTCAATTTTCTCAACGAAAAGGCCGGGAAGTGCCGAACCGCCGCCACGCAGACGAGCGATTTTCTGCACCGCCTTGCCGAGAAGGGCAGTATAAGAATTGGTCATGTACTTATTATAGCCTAAGTCGTCCCGGTGCGTTACAATATGATTATGGTAATAGCAGCCTTCTTTACGTGGTGGTATGGCCGCGGTTGGCGCGAACGGATAGCAATGCTCCGCGAGCGAATTGGTTCAACGATGGATTATTTTTCTATTGGTTTGTTGGCGCGTACCTTTTTTTCACCTTTCCGGCAGATATCTGCAGGGAAAGTACAAGGACCGCTGGGTGTTCAAATGAGAGCATTCTTTGATAGACTTATTTCGCGCATTATTGGCGCCGGAGTGCGCTCGGTGGTGATGGTTGTTGGCCTTGTTGCTATTTTCCTTCATATAATCACAGGTGCATTGCTGGCAATTATGTGGGCTTTTGTGCCATTTGTACCAGTTATTGGTGTTGTGTTATGGATTTCGGGATGGATGCCATGGAACAACTAACAACGTTTAACTACAGAAGTATCCGTTCGCAAAAAGCTCGCTTTTCGCGCGTTATTGGCGGTATCTGGAACAAGCTTTTTCCTGTATTCGCTGCATTGCTTGTGGTGGCGGGCGGAGCTTTCCTCTATTTAGGTAGCAGCCTAGGCTGGCTGTTTTTGGGTATTGCAGCATTGCCAGTTATGTTGTCTCAGTGGTATAAGCACGATTTGCAACACTTACCAACTGCGTCAAACCCTAAGACCATGGATGATATTTTATCGGGTGATATTTTAGGCCAACTCCCTAAGAATTTGACGCCAAAGGACGTTGCAATTGCCGTAGGTCGCGTGCAAAGTGGCCAGTTTTTTGGTGCTCGATTAGGAATTACACCGCAGTTCTTGCAAGACTTAAGCCCGGTTGAGCCGGCGTCGCTTGACGGCATTTTTAAAGAGGCGATTGCTATTCGCGATAAGGTAGGCGTCGAGCATGTCAGCGGCAGTGTCCTCGCGGCAGCCATTGTGCGCAGCTTTCCGAACTATGAGGGCATTCTGGCTCATTTGCATCTCGACGGTGACGCGGTTATAGAGGGTGTCGCCTGGCAAAACCATTTGCGACAGCTTATTGAGCACCACTCGAAACCGCGCCGAACTGGTGGCATTGCTAGAGATTGGTCGTTTGGCTATATTCCGCTGCTTACTCGTTTTGGGCAAAATATCAGCGAGCAAATTGCAGGTGGCGGGTTAATTAATACCGATCTTGAAACGCACACTCAGGCACTCGAGCAAATGCTAAGTACCTTCGGGAGCGGTGGACGGCAAAACGCGGTACTCGTGGGTCCGCCGGGGGTTGGTAAAACGACAGTTGTTCATGCGTTTGCCGAACGATTGCTTGACGCCAAAAGCTCGCTTCCACCCGAGCTGAAATTCCGCCAGGTATTTATACTCGACTCCTCGGCGCTAATCGCTGCCGCTCCAGGCAGGGGTGAGCTTGAAAATCTTATTATGCAGGTACTTGGCGAGGCGTACAACGCAAAAAATATTATTATTTGTCTCGATGATGCCCAGCTCTTTTTTGAAGAGGGCGTCGGGTCGGTTGATTTAACGAATGTTTTGTTGCCTATTCTTGATGCAGGACGCCTGCGTGTTATTTTAACCATGGATGAGCAACGTTTTTTGCAAATTGGACAGCGTAATCCTGCCCTTATCAATGCCCTCAATCGCATATCCCTAGCGCCCGCTTCGAAGGATGAGACCATCCGGGTTATGCAAGATAAGCTTATTGTCACCGAGTTTCAGCGAAAAGTGACGTTCACCTACCAGTCGTTGCAAGAGGCGTATCGTCTCAGCGAGCGTTACGTGCACGATCTTGCTATGCCTGGTCGCGCATTTAAACTGCTCGATTCATCTGCAGGGTTTGCAGAGAACGGTTTTGTCACTATAGCTTCGGTGCAGCGTGCCATTGAACAAACCATGAACATTAAAGTTGGCGTTGCTAGTGCCGAAGATGAGCGTAGCAAATTGCTCGATCTTGAAAACCTTATTCACCAACGGATGATTAACCAGACGCGGGCAGTGCAAGTAGTAAGTGACGCGCTGCGTCGTGCGCGCGCGGGCGTCCGTAACCAAAATCGTCCTATTGGGACGTTCCTTTTCTTGGGTCCAACGGGCGTGGGGAAAACTGAGCTGGCAAAAGCTTTGGGTGAAGTGTATTTTGGCGGAGAAGACCGGCTTATTCGCCTCGACCTTAACGAGTATGTCCGCAGCGAAGACGTGGCGCGGCTCATTGCCGATGGTGCCGAAGACCCAACCAGTCTTACTGCTCAGGTTATGAAGCAGCCGTTCAGCGTGGTGTTGCTCGATGAGATTGAAAAAGCACATCCGAACGTTCTTACGACGCTTCTACAGGCACTAGATGAAGGTATTCTGCGTGACATTAAAAACCGAGAAGTTAGTTTTAGGGACGCAATTATTATTGCTACGTCAAACGCCGGAGCTGATCGTATTCGCGAATACATTGAGCGTGGTTACCAATTGCAGCAGTTCGAGCAGCCGTTTATTGATGAGCTTATAAACAGTAATCAGTTTCGGCCGGAATTCCTTAACCGTTTTGACGAGATCGTCGTTTTCAGGCCACTAAGTAAAGAAGAGTTGGTGCAGGTTATCGATCTCATTCTTGCCGGCATTAATAAAACGCTTGCGCTGCAAAAAATTAGCGTTGCTGTGGCGGATGATGCTAAGTTGTTCTTAGTTGACCAAGGATATGACCCGCGTTTGGGTGCTCGGCCAATGCGCCGTGTCGTGCAGCGCGCTGTCGAAAATACAGTTGCCAAGCAAATGCTTTCTGGCGCAGTGAACCCGGGCGATACTATTCAGATTACACTTGAGCAAGTGCAACAAATTCTTGGAACAGAACGGTAGTAATGAAAAAAACCGAAAAACTTGTTCTTATTATTAGTATCGCGGCGTCGTTTATAGCGTTTTTAGATGGCTCGGTGGTAAACGTTGCTCTGCCCGCTATCAGCGGCGAACTGGGCGGCGGTTTGACGACGCAGCAGTGGGTGAACGACGCATATCTTATTACGCTCGGTGCGCTTATATTGGCTGCGGGGTCGTTTTCCGATCTGTTCGGACGCCGTCGGGTGCTAAAATATGGCCTCTATGGCTTTTTAATAACTTCGCTTCTTTGCGCGGTGGCACCCACTGCCGAGTTTCTTATTGTTGCACGTGCGCTTCAGGGTGTGGCTGGAGCCCTTGTTACGCCAAGTTCGCTAGCACTTATTATGTCGCGCTTTTCGGGTGCTCAAAAGTCGAAAGCTGTCGGTGTTTGGACGGCGTGGACAGGAATGGCGTTCATTGTCGGACCGCTTGTCGGTGGCTTTTTGGTGGACGTCTTATCGTGGCGTTATATTTTCGCTATCAATATTTTGCCAATCGCAATTACCGTCTTTTTGCTTGCAAAATTACCCGGTGTTTCTCGCGAAAAACGTCAAGATCATGTCGATTGGATGGGTATTGTTCTCGCCGTGGCTGCTTTGAGTGGTATTGTATTTGCGCTTATCGAGCAGGGCAATTACGGTTGGAACCATTGGCTGATAATCAGCTCGTTGGCGGTGGGTATTATTTCACTTACAGCTTTTCTGCTACACGAAAAACGCACTGCGTCGCCACTTGTGCCTTCTTTTTTGTTTAAAGAAAGGAACTTCTCGGCCGGGAATATTGCAACATTTTTTATTTACGCCGCTTTGCCGCTCCAGAGCTTTCTTATCGTCATTTTTTTGCAACAAGTTGCCAAATACAGCGCGTTTGAAGCTGGGGTTGCTTTTTTGCCGGTAACGCTGGTGATGTTCTTTTTATCGTCTCGATTTGGCGGGTTGGCAGGGCGCTTTGGCCCCCGTTGGTTTATGACACTCGGTCCGCTTATTGGTGCAATCGGCGTACTGCTTATTGCCATGACCACAAGTAGCGCTGCGCCGTACTGGACGCAAATTTTTCCTGGAGTTATGATTTTCGGCCTGGGGCTTTCCGTTACAGTTGCCCCTTTAACCGCTGCGGTGCTGAGTTCGGTGCCCGAAAGTCGATCGGGTATTGCTTCGGCAATCAATAACACTATTTCACGCATCGCCGGGCTTATAGCAATTGCTGCCATTGGGCTTGTTATGGGAACGGCCGTTACTCTAGAGGGCTTCAAGAGTGCAATGCTGGTGTGTGTGGCGCTGCTTGTCGTCGGAGGTTTTGTCTCTATGGTGGGTATCCGAAATAACACTAGTCCTCTCAACTCTCGCCGTTAGAGGTATTGCATTTTATATTGTAAAGTGGTATAATAGTAAGTATAACCTCACTACCGGTTGGAGAAGCCGTGGACAAGGGCAGTAACGGACGTCAAGGCAAGGTCATCTCTGGCCACAGCACGAGAATCGACGGGCTGAATCGGTTTTTGCCTGCACTCGAGAAGTGGCCCGAGGTCAAATCTATTCGGCTTGGGCACATAGAGCATAAAAACACCGTTGGACGAAAGTCGAAGCGGCTGAAGCCGAATAGCTCGAGCGAAAACGGAATTAGGGCTGTTCAGTCGATCAAGCGACCCAAGGGCGGCGGCGGTTTTACGTTCAAAGCAACCCGTCCGGCCTTCGTTGGTAATCGAGAAACGGGTATTCGCTGTTTCGCGACATACGGACGAATGACGCAAATCGTTATCCTCTATGGTGACGACCTCGAGGCGCTCAAGCGCCGGTTGAAGGCCGAAGGATATGGTGCAAACTGGTGAGATTATGCCCCCGCGCATGGGAAGAATCGCTTGAATAAGCGCCCCCAATGTCGGGGGCGCTTATATTTTGCATATATCTCTCAATTCTTTATAGTAGAAAGAGTTAACTATGATGCGGAAGAGGAGAATGTGTGATGCAAAACGTCAAAGATCCTAGAGAGCAACATAAAAAAGGAGCTATTCCCGAGCAGCGACAAGATGAACCGGGACTCGATAGCGAGCTTGCTCCACACGCCGATCACGGTGAATCTAGCTACGTTGGAAGTGGGAGACTGAAGGGGAGAAATGCACTCATTACTGGTGCGGATAGTGGCATTGGCCGCGCTGTGGCTATAGCTTTTGCCCGAGAGGGTGCGAATGTCGCGTTGTCGTATTTACCAAAAGAACAGAGTGATGCCGACGAAGTTATTCGCACTATTAAGGAAGCGGGCGTGAAAGCGGTTGGTATTCCCGGCGATTTAACACAGGAGTCGTACGCCCGCGAGCTTGTAAAACAGGCGGCGGATGAGCTGGGCGGTCTAGACATTATCGTTAATAATGCCGGCAAGCAAATATACCAAGATGACATTAAGAATATTTCAACCAAGCAGTTAACGGATACATTTACCGTTAATGTTTTTGCTATGTTTTGGATTGTTCAAGAGGCGCTTGCTTACTTGCCGGCGGGAGCGTCTATTATTAACACGACCTCTATACAGGCGACGCAACCGTCCGAGGGGCTGCTTGACTATGCTGCAACAAAAGGTGCTATTACAAACTTTACGCGTGGTCTTGCGCAGCAGCTAACGCCAAAGGGTATTCGTGTCAACGCTGTCGCGCCCGGACCCGTTTGGACGCCTCTTCAGCCGAGCTATGGGCAGCCACTAGAAAAGCTGGTGAAATTTGGCGAAGACACGCCGCTTGGCCGTCCCGGACAGCCTGCCGAACTAGCCGCCGCATATGTTTTTCTTGCTAGCGAAGAATCGAGCTATGTTTCAGGTGAGGTTATTGGCGTAACGGGAGGAAAATTACGCTAAAACTTACGAGCGAATGATTTTCTCACTTCGCAGTATCTTGATAATTTTTTGTGACGTGCCGACGATTCGTCCAATAAGCGCGGCCGTCACAAGTACCAGGCTTACCGATCCAACAGCCTCACCATGGGTGAATAGGCTCGCTACCGCGTCTCTATTGAGTTCAAAAACAATAAACAACACGAGGATAGTGGCGCCGTAAAGATCAATTCTCCCGACTACTTTCGCTTGATCGGTATTCCAGCTTATTTTATACATGCGCGACGAAACGAATCCGGCCAAAAAACCAATAATAAGCGCAATGAGCACCTCTGTAAAGAACGCTTTTGAGACGGTGACGTTATATAGTGTGACAACTACAAGAATGGCGTAAACGAATGAAAAAATGAGAAGATTTACCCGCAACTGCTTACTGGCATGTCGCTTTATGTGTTGCGAGCGCTTACGTCGTTCGTTCATATCTTTATCATAGCAAATAAATGCTTATATGAGTTATTTGTTGTGCTTTTTAAAGTTTAAATAACGCCATAATGACGCAGCCCCTCAATCACCCCGCTTGCGTAGTGGTTTTTTGCTACGTACGTCGTCGTTGATTTGGCGGTGTCCAGCCAATTAAGTAGCTCGGTTTGGGCATTTCCCACGACAATTCCTTTGTGCATCTCTAGCATGGATATGTCATTGCCACTATCGCCACATGCAATAATATTTTTAGCATCAATACCTAGCACCCCCGAAAGGAACGTGGCCGAGCCTCCTTTGTGCGCACCTTTTGGGAGAATGTCGAGGTATATGTCGGGGCCATACACCACTTCGACGGGATGTTCGGCGAGTGCTGCTTTCACCATTTGAAGAATTTCGGGGTTTTCTTCTAAAAAGTACCCTAATTTAAATTGTCTCTGGCCGGTAGGCGGTTGAATTTTTAACGCTGGAATATGCGCGAGGAGAGACTGCAGCCCAATAACATCCCAATTGCTGATATGGGGCCAATTGGGAACTCGCTGCGTTCCGTTTAAATAAATTTCAGTGCCAACGGAAGATATGAGAGCGTCCGGCATATCTAAAAATGGTTGGCTCTTTTTTAATTCGCCAAAAGACTCGAGTGAGCGCCCGGTTGCGTAAGCTAACTTTAAAACTCCTCGATTTCGAAGTTCTCGCGTGAGTTGATTAAACTGCTGGAGCGACGCATTATCACCAACAAGAGTATTATCTAAATCGGTAACAAGAAGGTAAGACATACCCTAAGTATACCAGAGGAACGTCAGTTCGAGATAGAGAGACTATGCGTTGCCGCGGCGACCCGACAGCTTGACTACCGTGTAAATGCAGTAAAGTGCCGCAAGCCCTACGACTGAATAGATAACCCGTGAAAGAACCGATTCAACTCCAAATAAAGAATCGACGAGATTGTAGTCGAACGCACCTACGAGCCCCCAGTTTAACCCACCAATAATGAGTAGTGACGTTGCAATTTTATCGAGTAGATTCATTTTCTATCCCCTGGTTAATTGTTTATGCTTTAAGCATATGCTTGGATTTATGAAAAAGCAAATAACCACATCTGTCATGTGTAGTTTATTGCATGTAGCTAACAAACATTAAAACACCTAAGTAGCTTATAAAATATAAAGATTGCAAGCCTAATTCGTATTTTATTAAAGGGTGTTTAAAAATAATCGCGAACCAGATTAAAATCATAACCGACAAGCTGATTATACATGCGATAACACTTGGCAATGAAAGCTGTGCTAAAAATACAATTAAGACTATTTGTATAAAAGCGGATGCGGACATTATTCCCGCAGCAGTCAGGTGTATTTTGGTTTTTAACCCTCCCGTCTCTGGTATAATGACGCAAATTAATTGTGAAATAATACCTAAAAAGTAAATCCATGTAAATAAGCCCATGAGGCTAAATTGTGGAATGAAACTAGTAACCATAAAAGCACTAAAAGAGCTAAGAAAAACGATAAAAACAATAAGATAGTAGACGACCGACGACCGCTTTTGGGCGACTAGTCTACTGAAAGTCTTTGTATAATCTGGTCCCCATTTAACCTGCGCGTAAATAAGAGAAGCGATCAAGATACATACCGAAATGAGTCCGAGTGATTTCATTATTGCGTGTTCACAAAATAATTGGTACCCCGGGTTGGAATCGAACCAACGGCCAAAAGCTTAGAAGTCTCTTGCTCTATCCACTGAGCTACCGGGGCATTGGGGTTATTATATCAAAAAGCAGGCGCAAACGACAGGAGGCTACTTGCGCTTTAGCGCTCCAATTTTACCGAGGTGCGTATGCTCAAAGCCCTCAAAATGCTTTAAGCCGTATCCCTGCGACCGGTCGACAAGAATATGAAACAACCAAATAAGCGCCACAAACAGCGCCCACTCGGCTCCGGTAAGAATAAAAACGGTAAGCGTAAGGGCAGGTCCAATAAGGCTGTGCCCTATGTTGTAGGTAATGGCTCCAACTTGTTTGTTAATAAGGTACCCAGCCATACTGATATCGAAAACGAGAAAGAGGAGAAGTAACCAGTACCACGGAAACCCACCGACGGCAACGTAAAACATAGCCACAAGTACGGCCGCAAAAAGATATTCAACGCTTACAATATGACGAAGAGTCGTTTGTTTGAACATGCTTATGTTAGTGTAGCAAGAATTATACCCACTGGCAAGCTATGCTTTTAAATCGACATCTATGGCGTTATCAAGGTGGTCCATGGTTTTCATGAACTCTTTTGGAAGATTGATGTTATACTTGCTTGCCAGTACGAGCACCGACCATAAGCAGTCGCTTAGCTCGTGAGCTAATTTTTCGTCAACGTCATCCATGGCGCGAAGCCCGTGCTTTGCCATGATAATTTTCGATAAATCGCCAACGTCGCCAACAAACCCGGCCATAAGTTGCTGCTCGTTCCATACGACGCCACGTTTCTCCTGGTTAAGTACATCGTATTTGTCCCTTATTTCTACCGCCCGGTTTTGTAGTTCGTCAAAATTCATGAGTTTATTATAGCAAAAAAAGACGCCAGGTCGCGTCTTGAAAAATAATACTATCTGGTGCGGGCGGCGAGAATCGAACTCGCATCACTTGCTTGGAAGGCAGGTATATTAGCCATTATACGACGCCCGCGAATGAACTAATTATAGCAGGTGAAAGGGGTGACGTCTAGGGTAAAACCCGGGCCCATAAAGAGCCCGGGCGCCGCCTAGGAGAAGCCGTATTTGCGGCCCGGCCGAATGAAATCGCTGGCTTCATTGGGGCTGCGGATGATAGTTGGCAGGTTGCCGCCGTTATCGGTGCCAAACAACGGCCCGATAACTGTCCATCGCGGGTCGGACTGCCACGCCGTGACGCGTAAGCCGGCTCCTTCGTTTTCAATGACGAAATAGAGGTGCTCGCCGTTAATGTAGACGAAGGTGATTGCGGCGCAAGCTCCGGTTTCAAAAAGCTCCCAAGCAATAACGCGGCCCACGTTTATGACGTGGAGTGGCGTCCATTTGTAACGCCGTCGCCAAAGACGACGCCCCAGTAGCCAATTGAGGTGGCGATTGAGTCGCCTTTGCAGGACTCTGCTTGGCTTATTTCTCATTTAGGTACCTTCCTAAGGCGTAGCTATAGTATAGCAGCCTCTTTATTTATGTGCCATGTTGTGCTACAATAACTTTGTTTGGCGAATATAGCTCAGTTGGTTAGAGCGTCGGGTTGTGGTTCCGAAGGTCGTGGGTTCGAGACCCATTATTCGCCCCAAGAGATTATATGAAAAAAGAGACTCGGCATAAGAGTCTCTTTTTTGGTGGCTATTACCGCACTACATTTCGTGCAGCGTTTCGATGTCGGCTCCAAGCGTATTAAGGCGATTGGCAAAATCTTCGTAGCCACGGTTAATAGAGTAAACGTCGCGCAGGGTTGACGTACCAGGGGCGGCGAGCATTGCCAAAAGAATAACCACGGATGGACGCAGTGCGGACGGCGCTACGACGTCGGCCGGCTTCCATTTTGTCGGACCGCTAATGTAAACGCGATGCGGATCGACCATTTCGACTTTAGCGTTGAGCTTGCTTAGCTCGGTAAAGTAAATTGCTCGGTTTTCATACGACCAATCGTGAACGAGGGTACGACCATGTGCCACGGTGGCAATAAGGCCGAGGAAGGGGAGGTTATCCATATTAACCCCGGGAAACGGCATGCTGTGGAGCTTATCTTTTGGCGCGTGAAGTCGCGATGGAATGAGCGTCACATCAACTAGGCGGGTTGATCCGTTGCGAGCAACATATTCGTCAGTAAGATTAAACTGTTGTCCCATACCTTCGAGAATGGCAAGCTCCATTTCAATGAATTCGATAGGTGCGCGCTTAATAGTAATAGCCGATTCGGTAACAATACCGGCCGCAATAAGGCTCATAGCCTCAATGGGGTCTTCGCTTGGATAATACTCGATGTTTTTCTCAATGCGTTTTTTACCGGTAATGCGCAGCGTTGTGGTGCCAATACCTTCAATTTTCACCCCTAGTTTCTTTAAGAAGAAGCAAACGTCCTGCACCATATAGTTTGGGCTGGCGTTACGAATAACTACCGTGCCATCGTAAAGGGCGGAGGCCATAATGACATTTTCGGTAACCGTGTCACCGCGTTCGGTAAGAAGAATGGTTTTGGTAACGTCTTTTTCTTTAACGGAGGCATGATAATAATCGGTACCGGGCTTTGCCTCGACGGTAAGCCCGAAAGGCGCCAGGCCAACCATGTGGGGCTCAACTGTACGCGTACCAAGGTCGCAGCCGCCCGCAAATGGAAGCTTAAACTCATTGTACTGGTGAAGCAGTGGGCCTAAGAACATAATGACAGTACGGGTGCGTTTTGCTGCCGTAACGTTCATTTTTTCAAGAGCAAGCCGTTTTGGTGGGATAATCTCGAGGTCGTTACTATCGCCAATCCAGCGAACTTTTACGTCGATGCTTTGCAACACCTCAATAATGCGGTTTACTTCTTCGATACGGGCCACTTTACGGAGAGTGGTTTTGCCCTTATTTAGGAGCGCCGCGCAGAGAAGCCCGACAGCGGCGTTTTTGCTGGTTTTTACCTCAATTTCGCCCGAAAGCTTTTTGCCGCCATGAATACGCAGGTTAATTTTGCCGCGGGTATTAAGGGTAACAATGTTACTTGAAAGCACATCGCTAATACGCGCAATCATCTCAAGGCTAATATTTTGACCACCCTTCTCAATACGGTTAATTGCGCTTTGGGAAGTGCCGAGTTCTTCTGCAAGGTCGGCCTGGGTGAGGCCACGCCGAATGCGATTTTCCTGAATAAGTTTGCCGATTTTTGCTTTGTAATCGAGTTCCATACCTCAATTATATATCATTTTTGATATATAATCAAGTTTTTAACATGTTTTTTGCTACTCTGGTACAATAGAGGTATTATGCTATAGTTTCGCCTTTACCTACCATACATTGATTAACGATAAGGAAAAAATATGAACGATACAGATATTGCAGCGTTAATTGCAGGTGAGGAAAATCGCGAGCGTCGCGGTCTCGAGCTTATTCCAAGTGAAAATTATGTTTCGCGGGATGTCTTAACAGCGCTTGGTAGTATTTTTACCAATAAATATTCCGAAGGCTACCCCGGGCGGCGCTATTATGGCGGCCAGGAGTTTACCGACCCTCTTGAGATGCTCGCCATTGAGCGCGCAAAAAAACTTTTTAATGCCGATCATGCTAACGTGCAGCCCCATTCAGGGGCACCGGCCAATGAAGCCGTTTATTCGGCGTGGCTAGAACCGGGTGATACCGTGCTGGCTATGGACCTCTCCCACGGTGGACACTTAACGCATGGTGCTCCTGTTACGCGTAGTGCGCAGCTATATAATTTTATCCGTTACAAAATGAAGGATGTCGAGACGGGTGAAATAGATTATGGCGAGCTTCGCCAATTGGCAGTGACGCATAAGCCTAAAATTATCCTAGCTGGCTTTAGCGCTTATCCGCGAGAGCTGGATTATGCTAAATTTGCAGAAATTGGTAATGAGGTAGGGGCACTTCTTATGGCAGATATGGCGCATGTTGCTGGTTTGATTGCTGGAGGTGTGGCGAAAAATCCCCTTGATTTTGGCTTTCATGTTATGACGACCACGACACACAAAACACTGCGCGGTCCTCGTGGCGGGCTTATTTTGTCGCGCGGTACTGTTGGTAATCCTCTCAAGAAACCTGAAAAAACCCTTGAAAACATTCCAACCCTTATTGATAGAGCCATCTTTCCTGGTATGCAGGGCGGGCCGCACATGCACGTTATTGCCGCCAAGGCAGTTGCCTTTGGTGAAGCGCTAAAACCCGAGTTTGCAGCGTATGCGGCGCAGGTGGTGCGTAATGCAGACGCGCTTGCAGTCGCACTTAAATCACGCGGATTTGTATTAATAACAGGGGGAACGAGCAATCACCTCATTTTAGCCGATGTTCAGAAAAGTTTTGGTATTGATGGCAAAGTGGCTGAGCGCGCGCTTGATTTTGTAGGTCTAACGTTGAATGCCAACAGTGTTCCTGATGATCCGCTTCCGCCGTTTCGTCCAAGTGGTATTAGGTTGGGAACGCCCGCACTAACAACTCGTGGATTAACTGAGGTACATATGGAACAGGTTGCCGACTGGATGAAGACGGCGATTGAGTTACGCGAAGATAAAGCACAACTTGATCGTATTGCGCAAGAAGTGCATGAGTTTGCTCTACAATTTCCTCTACCGAGTGATAGATAAAAGGCTGACACCAATAAAAATAACGGCAATGTTGCCGTTATTTTTATTGGTATTTATGGGGCGCCTATGCGCAGGTGCCGGTTGTATCGCCACCAGAGCGAGCTTTGCTTGTTGCAGCTCCGCCAGCCGAGTAGTCCCAACCGGTAACTTTGTAGCCCTTGTTCGTGCCACAAACTAAGTATTGAACTTTATCCTGAGCGGTTGTCGCCTGGATGGCTGCTTCAGCCTCGGCGCTGAGCGCAGCCGTACCAGTTGCATCCTTTAGTTGTGTTAGCGTTGGGTAAGAGCCGCTTCCCATGTCTTCTTCGGCAGCGTATACCTCAGCCTTGTTGGCAATTTCTTTTGCGAGTGTATCGTTTTTAGTTGTACGTGCGCGGTTCTGGACACCGTTGTAAGCAACGATGGTAATGGCTGCCAGAATAGCGATCACGACGATTACAATCAAAAGTTCAACGATCGTGAAGCCGCGGTCCTTTTTGAGAGTTTTGATATTATTGAGCGTCATCTTTCTGCCCCCTTAATTGGTTATAACGTAATTTTATAATTGTACTATACTACAACAACCAGCATAAGCGCAAGCGTTTTTTTATTGTTCCGCTTTGAAATTAATGCCATCCAGAGAGGTCCAGCTTGAACTGCCTATTTGAAGCACAATATCGCCGTTACTTTTTATATCGACGCGACCCAAATTCCAGTTTTGGGTAACGGGATATATCTTCGACTGTGCGGGTCGATAACCGGCAGGCAAGGTGGCGATGACGGTTCCCTGGGTTGCCGTTCCCGATTTTACAAGCCCTTTCAGGGTGACTATGCCATCGCTTCCTTTTGTGTATTGAGGGTCGCTAAACGTTGTACTGTAGCGTATCCAACCGGCTTTTAGCGGTAGGGGTGACCAGTTTGTGTAAGACGACGGATAATACATATTATTAAGTGTTGTATAAGTTGTACTAATATCGCCTCGTGTAACTATAGAATTACTGCTTGGCTGTATGCCGTAGCCTACGAATCCGTTGCCCGAAGCGGCGGTATCTGATCGTGTAGGGAATAAGAGATATTCGGAAGGCATATAAGCTGCCGTAAGCCCTGCAATTGGTGTCTGGCTTACATATGTCCCTTGTTTTGCAAGACCTTGCAGGTGAACGCGCGATGAATTGTCTTTAGTAACGCGCACCGTTTGCCAGTTGCCGCCATAATTCGACCACCCGCTTTTAAAAGGAGGCGTTGTCCATGTGTAGCCGCTCCCAGCCGGAATAAATGCAATATTGTCCATCGAGTACCAAGCTGTTGAAGCGTCGGTGAGCTCCATATCACCATTTGGATAAATATCGAGTCGCGCATTTTTAATATCTGAACCCGTATTTGGACCATCGGTGGCTGCAAGAAAAATGAGAGGACCATCTGGTCGGTATCCTTCTGGAAGGGTACCGAGGTGAGTATATGCGGCATTTGTGCCATTTTTTATGAGTCCTTTCAGAATAACCACACCACTTGATGTTCGGGCGAACTGCGGAGTGCTCCATACACTTCCATAATGAACCCAATTGCTTGCTAAGGACAGGTCGCTCCATTCTGGCATAGTGACAGCAAGTGTAGCATAGTCGGACGTTCCCGAGACATTTTTAGCGGCAACTCTAAAGGTGACTGTATCGCTATGGTTGGCATTAACGGTATAGCTAAGTGTATTGGCATTGAGTGATGCGTTCACCCACGCACCCCCGTTAATATTGTAGGAAACTTCATATGTATTGGCGGTGGGGATGGTATTCCATGTAAATCTGGCGTCGGTTTCATTGCTTAATGTGTAGGTGACGTTTGGCGCGCTAGGAGGAGGGAGACTGTTGTCGATGTTGTTGAGCCTTGTGGCTTCTATTGATGCCGACGCAGTAACCGGCTGTCCAACAGTTGTTTTCTTACCGTTTATTTTTACGTTAACAGTAAGGGCGTCTTTTGCGTCGTTTGCGGCAACAGGGGCAGTATCACCTGGCTTTTTGTAATAACTAACAACGACATTTTCGACATTACTCACTAAAAGCTCGTCATTTGTTTGGCAGCGGGTAGACGAACTGTAGCCTGGGCTACACGAATTTCGCTGCCACACGGCTTGCGTAGTGGTAGGACAGATCGTCTCGCTATTTGGTGACGACGTGTTTGTATTAAACGTGGGCACAATACTGCGCCGCCATAAACCGCCGTCTTTAATGAAGTAAATAACCTTCATAAGGAAAATGCGGTTGTAGGTTTGCTGTCCCCCGCATGGGTTAGGCTGGTTGGCGTAGTAAACAAGCCAGCGCGTACTTTTGCTGGGGTTTTCGTCGGTGGCGACAGCGCTTAAAATAAGGGTGCTATTGTCGTTGTTGCTAAATGCTGTGGTGCCGGTGAAATTATTATTACTTCCTTGCGGCGATACTTGTGTTCCCGAAGTGGTAAGAAATTGTGTGCTTAGTTTCACATCTTCTTCAATGCGGTTGGCAGCGCTTTGTACGTCGTACGTCATGGCGTTTCTGTCGCGAGTAATAAGAACATCGCCAACCATTGAAACTAAAAGCCCAATAAATCCGCCAATGGCAATAATAAGAATTGGGCTAATGACAAGCACTTCAATAAGCGTGAAGCCTGATTGTTTTTTAGTCGTTAACATATGTCGCATGAATGACCTCCTGTTGTGGATTGCCGTATTTTACTGAAACAGTTACTTTTGTAGTGCTGGCGGAGGTGCCGAACGGGCAGGCGTAGGTAACAGTTGCAGATGCATTTGAGAGTGCGGTGCCGCTAGGAATGGCGGGAGACGGAGTGGGTGTAATGCTGCTACAGGGGTCGGTGGCCTGTGGCGAGTATCGTCTAAGGAGCGCGTATGCCGTATTGCTGGCAACCGCTCGCTGGCGCGCCTCGCTGCCATCGTCGATAATAATAGAATAAAGCTGATAGCCAACGCCAATAAAGGCTGCTGCGATAAATAGGGTAATTAAGAGCTCGACGGCCGAAAAACCGGCTTGTAAACTGTTTTTTCTCATTGGTGACGACTCGTTATTACCTGTGTCGTTGATGATGATTCGAGCTTATAATACAAATTAAATTTTCGACATTCATCGCCTGAGGCTGTGCAGAGTGTACCATTGGCCTGCAAAGGTTGGTATATATATTGGTTGATGGTGGGATTTTGCGATGTGCTGGTTGTTGTGGCAACGATAAGGCTTACCGACGAAGACTCGGCAACGCCTGGTGCTCGCAAGGCTTTTTGTTCAATGTCGGGCAGGGTGCTTTTTATTGTTGATTCAGAGTTCATAAGCATGGTTGGTGGATACTGGCCATGCCCCGGCAATGATGCAAGGGCAACTCTGTCTACAGATACAAGGCTACTAGCCGGAGCAAGGACAGGCGATATTTCTTTCGATACGATAGAGTCGTAATAATTTTCGAGCATTCGTGCAATGACATCAACGTCGGTTTTACGTTCTTCGTCGCGGGCGGCAAGCTGGTTGCCCTGCAGCGAAACGACAGCCAACCCTAGTAAAATGGCCATAATCGTAATCGTCACAAGCAATTCAATCAGCGTAAAGCCGTCGCGATGTTTCATACTTACTAGCATAAGGGGTTTGGACGCTGTTGACAAGGCTAAATTTCAAGAGGCTCTTGCTCTATCATAATGCGAAATTTATCACGCACTTCGCCTATGATTTCTTCGCGTGCTGCAGCAAGGTCGGCGTAGCTTTTGGCCGAATCGTTAATAAGTACGAGCGCGTTTTTATCATGGACTTTCATACCGTGGAGTATTTTTCCTTTCAGGCCCGTCTGCTCGATAAGCCAGCCGGTTGGAACCTTGAAGCGTCCGTCAGTCATATCGTAAGTAGGAATATCTGGGTAATCTTTTTTAAGGTCGGCCAGCTGCCATTCTTCGATAATGGCATTTTTAAAGAAAGAACCGGTGTTTGGTGTTACCGAAGGATCGGGCAGCTTATCGGCGCGAATGGCAATGACGGCGTCGCGTACGGTTTGAGCGGTAAAAATGGTAATCGAATGTGTGTCAAAGTAATCTTGCACAGCTTTGTAAAATGGTGGCTGTGGTGCGGTTTTGTAAAGCTGCAACGTTATGGAAGTAATAACATATCGTCCGGCTGCGTCACCTCTAAAAATACTATGACGATAAGAAAAACCGCAATCGGCATTTTGGAGCTCTACCATTGTGTCATTTTCAATATCGTAGGCTTCAAGCGAAACGAGCGTTTCGGCTATTTCTTGCCCGTAGGCGCCCACATTTTGCACTGGTGCGGCACCAGCCGTACCGGGTATGGCCGACATCGCCTCAATGCCGCTAAGGCCCATATCGACTGTTCGTTTTACTACTTCATCCCAATTTTCACCGGCGCCAATTTTTATCGTTACATGGCCACCGTCGTCTGACAGAACGTCAAAACCGGCGATACGGTTGCGAATCACTAATCCATCAAAACCTTCATCACGCACAATAACATTACTGCCGCCGCCTAAAATAAAAATAGGCAACCCTTGCTGTTTGGCATTGCGACAGACTTCAATAACCTCATCGACAGTACGCACATCGGTCATAAAACGCGCCTGTCCGCCTAAATGCATGGTGGTATAGTTGGCAAGCGGAATGTTGGTATGAATCTCCATAAAGAGAATTATAGACCATCCGTCTATAATGCGCTACAAGCATATACGTAAAAGATTGTGGTTGAAAATGGTAATGGTATAATGGCGCTATATAATCTAAACGGAGATAAGTATGGCAAAAAACAAAGATAACGGGGAGGCTAGCGCGGCACTCGTCGGGTGTGCGGTGCTCGGTGTTGGCTTGGGGCTGGCGTTCGATAACGTGGCTGCTGGCTCGGTCATCGGCGCGGGCGTCGGCTTTCTTATTATGGCGATGCTTCGCAGTCGCAAATAAAACGTAACGTGTAACTAGGAGGGTAGTAAGATGGGAATTATTGCATGGATTATTTTGGGAGCACTAGCTGGTTGGATTGCTTCAAAAGTAATGAAGACAGATAAAGACCAAGGTGCGCTTGCGAATATCGTTGTTGGTATTATTGGTGCGTTTATCGGCGGCTTCGTATTTTCGATGTTCGGTGGTAGCGACGTAACGGGCTTTAACATTTACAGCCTTATTGTTGCAACCGTCGGCGCAATTATTGTGCTGTATATTTTTAAGCTTTTCCGTAAGTAGTTTTGACGTGGCAGGGAGGCGCCTCATAGTTTGAGGCGCTTTTACTGTTACAACTGTCAATTGTGTGGTATAATTTTGCAGTACGCACCCGTAGCTCAGTGGATTAGAGCACTGGTCTTCGGAACCAGGTGTCGCAAGTTCGAATCTTGCCGGGTGTACCAGAGATTATTGATACAAGTTGGGGGACAAAACTGTGACCCTGACATCCATTTTGACAGCAACCGTTGCTGTCGATGGCGTTCGATAGATGCCCAGGTCCTTCAGCCTGGGTATCTTTGATTGTGGTCGGCAGAAGTGCGCTCTCGATGCGACTGAGAGCTTCACGACGGCCTTCCATGCTGTCGTGTTGGTAAGATCTGCTGCGTTATCGTGATATCCGAGTGCCCTAGGATTAGCTGAGCATCTCGTGCTGGTACGCCGAGGTCTTTAAGGAGAGTGGCAGTCGTGTGGCGTACTTGGTGAATCGTGATGCGACGAATCCCATGTCGCTCGCAGATCCTTTGAAACGAGCGGACGAAGTTGCGCGGCTCGGGATAGGCGGCGAATACATCACCGATACGAACGCATCTACAAGGAGGTGAAGAGCTGCGAGAAGTTGAAGCTCCCTACGCTATATTTATGCAAGTGACTGAAAGAGGGCTGAGGGTAGTTACAAAGACAAGCCTGCCCCCTGTTTACGCTTCTGACCTGACGGCCACTATAAAAATCTAGGCATACATTCAATCGCATGTTATTCTATTTTAGAATTATGCTCCCAGTAACACTCGGCACTTTCGAAGCCACACCAGAAAAGCAACGCCTGCTGCGTCTCACGAAGTCGAGGCTCAAACTTCTTGAGGAGACGACCGTTCTTTCAAGCGGAGAGAAGGTCGAGCTTCTGCTAATCTTCCTGCGCAAAAAATGGATTGCAGAGGTTGATATCGGTTTGGAACGAAAGGAAGCCAGTCTTGACGTGCTGAAGCAGCTTGGTCTTCCTTCGTATATCGAGTCGTATAGCGGCTCGTACGTTGAGCACTGGATTCAGGTTGGCGCAAACCAGGCCGTACTCGATTACGTGAGATCACGCCGCAACGAACTGAGTGACCTTGAGTCTGGGATACTCTACGGATTTCCACTGACGCACGTCTTGGGCTTTGTCGGGATTGTTTCAAAACGAATAGCCCCACCTGCTGACGTTGCACTCTTCATGCTCGCAGGCACGTACTCGTCCGATTTCTACGAGGATGAGGTTCGGCACTTCCGTAGAACGTGGAAGGAGATAGAAAAAATAAGCCCGAAGATCGCTAAGGAAGCTTGGGAAAGATATGAATCATATGTAGAAGATAGAAGACGTGGGTAGTGGTGCGGCACCGGCAGACACCTTGCGGGTGTCTGCCGGTGCCTACCTACGGACGGACTAGAAGTCCCTCTGCTTGTTGCAGCCGTAGGTGGTGTTGTAGCAGTGGGCGTTGCCCGTGCTGCAACGGAGGCAGCGGCAGTCGCAGTCGTCATCCATCCGCGGCGTCGGGATGACGCTCAGCAGCTGGAGGGCTCCTGCCGGTTCGGTGGATGCCTCCGACTTGGTGTCGGTCGGCGCTGCCACCAGAGTTGCGGCCACTGGACCACATCCAATCTTTGCGTGTCACTACGCAGAATAGGAATTTACATTCGCACAAGGCGAACGGGAATGTGGGACACTCCACATATCCAATATCTATTTATACACAGGTGTTGTGCATTTTTGAATGGTAGAATTTACAACACAGTCAGAAAATGTCCTGAAAAAGAAAATCCCCGCTCTGACATGGAGTGCCAGAGCGGGGGTTCCGCCATCAAACCGGATGAGTGACCAAACGGGAGGCGGAGTCTGTGGTGCTCCGCGAGATTTCATAAGCGTGAGCAAACTACCGCGTAATTATGAACCATTTAGTTCGTATGGTCAATAGTGAAATAGCCCCGTTCCAGTACATCCTGTGGATTACTGAAACGGGGCAGGCGATTGAACGTAGACTCCTACGAGCCGTTGCCGTTCATCTTGGTTCCCGGCAGCCGGCCTCGGGTGTCGTGGGCGTCTTCGAGCACCTTCCCCATGTCGGGCGCCAGCTTGTCGAAGTCGGCCTTCCTCATGGCAATATCCTTCTTGTCGCCATTGGGTGATTGGACTTCCAGCATCACCAGATCACCGATCTCCTTGAAGCCGCCAACCTCGCTTTCCAGCACATCCAGTGCCTTCGACCGGTCGAGGCTCGGGTACTGCTGCACGATGACCATGGCGAAATCCTTGTCGTTACCTTCCTGGCCGCTGAGGTCGGAAACCTTTCGGCTGACGATAGCCATGTTCTTCACGCTCCTTGTGGGGTTCTGGCGTCGGGTTGTTCCAAATTTCTCTAAGAATAACTATAGTGCAAAAGCACTATAAGTCAGCGGAAGATGTAGTCGTTTCGCCAAGTACTCTTCACTTAAGTAACGTGACGGATTTTTGTTGTTCGTCGCAAATAAGCCTCTCTTACCATTCCCCACAGTCCGCCAGCTGTAAGGACAATCCACAGGGGTGAAATATAGGGAAAGAAGAGTGCAACGAGGACAATCATAGATACTGAAGATGTCGGACTGTTGTATGGATCAGGTTCTAGCACAATTGCAACTCCCCAAAGAAGAATGACGCTTGCTGTTATTGAAAGCGTGTAGCCGGCAACTCTTGCAAAAGCAGGTACTGGCACATTGCGTACCATGATTGTAAGGTAGGCGGGTATGAATACGGTAACAAGAATGACGGCAATAAACGGCATGAAGCCAAGAGGGTCGCGAAATGCGTAGCCAATAAAACTAGAAAGAGTGCCTTCGTCCCAAAACAGAATAACGTATTTAATAATTAGTGTAAAAATAGTCATTAGCGGCAGTATTTGCCAGTTCCTGGCTCGAAAAATATACTTGCTCGCAAAGACGCGCATTTCTTGCATTTCCCGCACGATGTTATTCTTTGCCGGTACTTTTCTTCATCTTAATCGGCTCCCATCCGGTAAGCGCGTAAAGGAATAAAATAACGTAAAGCGACAGCATTGTAAAAGCAAAGAAAAGCGCCATAGGGATAATGGCAATAATAAGGATAGATGGGATGTCGGCGAATACTTCGCTATTCATTTTGTCGGGGTGCGTGAACGACTTGACCGTATCAACAAAACCGCGTATCACTTCAATGCCTACGACAGTAAATGCAGCAACCTTCCAGTAGATTTGCTTACCAATTTTTACCTTAAGCACCCACCCCCAAAGTGCAATTAAAATAACTACCCACGCAAGCGAGAGAAAGCTTTGCGGGAACGGTACAACAAGAGCCTCCGCCATAAAGGAGAATACTCCTATAAGGCTGGCTATAATGGCGTAGACGTAAATTATCGGATGTCGTGGAGCGGTTGTATTTTTCATTCTGTTTTTATATTACGATATGCGTGTTGCGCGGGCAAGTATATACGCTCCACCGTTGCAACGAGCCGTCGTATGCGCTATCGGCAACGCCCGAAGCTTGCGCTACATGCGCATAGGTATCTCAACTGCCTTTTAGTTTACAATGCGCTCTTTTTTCACTATAATTATATCAGTACTATGAGCTCTCTTAATACGCTAGGCCAACGATTTGCGGATTCCTTACATGCGGCTTCACTGAAAGCCGCAACTGTCGTGTTGCAGGAGGAGCACGAAAATAAAATTCATGTTTCGGGTGCGGGCCGTACTCTTACGCAGGCATACGAACAGCTTCGCAATGCCGCCGAATATACCGAAGAGCATCTGCTTTTGCAGCGCGCCATTCACCGTTTTTACCGCAGGACGTTTTTGCCGAAAGATGAAACGCTAGCGGGGAGTAGTGGCGAAGAGCTGGTTATCGAGCTAACTCTTGCCGGCTATTTGCAAAACGATACCGTCGCTGCAGGCGTGGTACCTAAAATTAACAAACTTGCGCGCGATTATTTTTTGGCGCAAACCAAATATGGTAAGGATGCCTGGGGAATTGACGTTCTTGCCGTCGAAATTGAACAGCTGCTTAATTACGATATTAAGCGTGATATTTTTGTACAGTTTGCTTACGACTACTTCTTGCGGGCAATCGACCGCGAAAAGCTGTTGGGAGGGAGCGACCCGAACTACGAGCTGGCGCTTTTTGTTGCCGTGCATCGTTCTCTTTTAAAGTCCGACCCCGCGACCATTCGCAGCGCCATGCTTGGCCGATACAAGCAGGAGCCGCTGTCGGCTTCGTATGGCAAGACCAACGAAATGCTCGACGGCATTCTCGATTCTCCCGCCGTTGATAAAGCTCAACGCTTTATAAGTAAGCACGGCGCTGCGCTGCGTATTTTATCCCGCCTGATTGACGAAGAAGACGACGTATCTGTCCTACTTCAGTCTCGCGAGCAGTTTTTGGTGGCGTTTGAAAAGCAGATTATCGATGAATACACTCGCATTGACAGCCGTATTAACAGGGGTATTTTAAAGAGCGTTATCTTTCTTATTATTACGAAGTTTATCATCGGTATTGCCATTGAGGTACCATACGATTACTGGGCGCATGGCGAAATTTTATGGTTGGCGCTGGCCGTTAACCTGCTGTTTCCGCCAATTTACATGGTACTGCTTCGCTTTACATTAACGCTGCCGGGGGCAAATAATACGACAGCACTCACCGACACCATCGATTCGCTTCTGTACGGAAAAGAGCAAACCACTCGTTTTTCATACGGCACCAGCAGTGGCTTTGGCACGGCCTTTAATATTGCGTACGGACTTCTGTTTGTGGTTATTTTTGGCGCGGCGTCGTACGGGTTAATGCAACTTGGTTTTTCGGCGCTTCACCTGCTTATTTTCTTCGTTTTCCTTTCGACGGCCAGCTTTTTGGGCTTCCGTTTGTCGCGTCAGATACGTGAAATCGAGGCCGGCGACAGTCAGCAAAATGGCGTCTCTATGATTCGTGATTTTCTCTATATTCCTTTTGTGGTGGTTGGCCGCTGGATGAGCGAAAAATACTCTCGCGTTAACATTGTTGCTATGACGCTCGATATGGTTATCGAGTTGCCACTAAAAACCGTTCTTCATCTGTTACGGCAATGGGGAAGCTTTATCGCCAGCAAAAAAGACGAGCTTTAGTATAGACAAAACGGCCTATTTTTGGTATAATGCTAAATGAGTTACGGGCCAGTAGCTCAGTTGGTTAGAGCACCTGCCTCTTAAGCAGGGTGTCGTGGGTTCAAGCCCCACCTGGCCCTCCATGCAAAGAACGTCGACATTTATCGCTACCGGTCGGCGTTTTTTGTTTGGTGATTTGCTATACTTGTCGTATGTATATTATTCTGCTCTATGGTCCGCCAGCCGTCGGCAAACTTACGGTCGCGAAAGAGCTTTCTATGTGGGCTGGTTTACCTATTTTTCATAACCATCTCACACGCGACTTAGTGTATGATATTTTTCCTAACGCTCTTTCAGAAAACTACAGTTTAGTGACGACACTTCGTAATGATGTATTTAGCTACTGCGCACGACAAAATCAAAGCCTTATTTTTACTTGGGTATATGAAGGGGTTGAGGATGATGAGTCTCTGCGGTCGATGGTGGAGGCTATTAAAGATAATGGTGGCAAGGTGTTTTTTGTTGAATTAACAGCGTCAAAGCAAGTGCTGCTCGAGCGAGTAGAAAATGAAAGTCGTAAGGCTCACAAAAAGTTAGCAGACAAGGGGATGCTCGCGAAAATGTTGGACGAGGGTAATTTTGCTACCGTACCATACGATAATGTACTAAAGATAGATGTTTCAGCAAAGCATCCAAGCCAAACTGCGGAAGAAATAATTGAGCACTTTGGACTGAGCTAGTTTTTTATTTTCCATTTATACACCATACCCATAAATGCCCGGATGAAACCGGTGTTCTACCCCTTGATACTCGTAAACTCCATAACAGCGTAACGAAGATTATAACGAAAAGGTTGAGGATGGCGTGGGCGGAGTCGAGTATATAAAGATTATAAGTCAAAAATCTGGCGCAAATCACCAGAATCTCGCTCGCCAGCAAAGTTAATGGCTACTTTTGTGTGCTCAAAAAGAAGCTGGCAATTCTCGTTGGTGGCTATGCATCGCCATCCGGCAGGGCCAATAAAAACCGCACCTTTTTGAAATAGAAAAGCGGGGTTATGCGTAGGGGTGGACGGCCGGTCGTCGAGAGTTCCCGAGTGAAGCGCTTCTGTAAGGCGCTCAAGAGCACCGCTTTTATAAAGAGTAAAAAGCGTTTCTCGAATAGTTGCAATAGCACCGTCTATTGTAAGCGGGAGATTGGCATTAAGGCGGAAATTGTGGGTAAGTTTTGTGGAGCGCGCAGCGTATGTACGCTGAACACCATCGCCGTAGATGCCCGTTTCGCTAGAAAGTGTCACAAAAATACTCTCCGACATTAGCCAAGCGATATGCCAAAAAAGTGGAAGCAATTCTCGGTGAGATTCGATGAACTCTTGTTTAATTAAAAAGCTAACGTGAAGTTTTTTCGTTGCTTGTTCTCTTGCATTTTTAAAAGGGTAGAGCGCGCCGGGGCGTAGGGTTAAGGTTTTGGGGTCTATTATCTCGATATCGTTAAAATTGCGCCATGGCAATGCATCAATCTCGCGGAGTTCTTTGCGAATATCTTCAATGCCGGTGGTGCCTAGTTGCTGTTCTTTTTTAGTGATGAGCTGAACGAGAGCGGTGTGAATGAGTTTGTCGTTTAGCGGCAGGGCAGTTTCCATCATTTCCTGCACGGTCGTCTTAGCTTGTTCGTTATAGGTGAAAAGGGTAACGCAAATAATACCTCCTGGCTGCAGTGTGTAGGCGTCAAGTGTGTAATCGACGTGGGGAAATAATCGCTTGTTATAAAGCGTAGTGTCGATAGCCATTGCAAATACATGTTGGTAGAGTTGGGCTATGTAGGGTGAGTTGTATTGTTTAATTAAAAGCAAGATGATTCCCTAAGAGGCATAGCCTAGATTGTATTGTTCGTAAACATCTTGTAGGTTCAGGCAAGGGATGCTGTCAACATGTTGTGCGTTTGGCGGCAAAGTGAGTTCTGCAAGTTCTTGCTTAATATCCATGGGTGGGCTCGTATCCAAACTCATTTAGTCGCTTACGCACAACATCCAAAGGAAGTCCCAATGCGCCCATGTAAGACCCTGAAATACTCTCCACAAGTGTAAATCCTGGTGCGTCAATAAAAAAGCCCAAGGCTGCATTGCGCCGATTTGTGTTTTTATTAAGCTCAAATAATGCTCTAGCAGTATTTTCGTTAAAATGAGAATACGTAATCATTGTCGTTGTCGTGTCGGTAAGGATTTTGCCATTTAACGCTACAGCCGTTCCCGTGTTAACAGTTACGGTTTTACCAGATTGCTGAAGCGATAATTGTATCGATTCTTCAAATGAGCCTGCTTTATGGAGGCGCTGGCCATTCGGTAGCGTACCAAATGTATCGGCTGCAATAATGATATCGTTAGGGAAAATTTTACTGACGGCTTCTGCTTTTGCTGCGGCTAAAAGTGTGACAATCTCCATCTCGTTTTTTTGAGGGTATTTAGCTTCAATACTGCGCTCATCAACGTCGGGGCTCTCGGTACGAAAAGGGATGCCGGAAAGCTCCATGATTTTTGTTCGTAGTGAGGATTGTGATGCGAGGATGATCATTGTATTGTATCTTTATCAATCCAGTTTTTCATGAGTAGAACCATTTGTCTCCCGAGCGCCTAGCTTAAGCCAGGCTATCCCCACAATAATACCAAGTACAGCGCCAACACCATAGAGCCATAGCGCTTTTATGCCAAACCATCCAAGTATGTGAACAGGGATAATCATGACTGTAACTGTGCTTATGAATAATTTCAATGGTTGTTTTATCTTTGGGGGCATATAATATTATTTCGAGTATTTTTAGTGTTAGCTTGTTATTATATTATTATTTACGTTTGCTTTGGCTATAGTCTGTCGTCATTGCGATTATAAAAGCGGCTAGTGCGCCAATTGCACAGATGACTGCTTGCACTAAGCCATGCTCGCTTTGCTGGAGTGCTAGTAGAGTGAATCCGGTGCCATAAAGCATGAATTCACTCACTTTTATTTTCCAAACTAAACGAACAATGAGACCTAAGAATATAAAAATAGCTGGTAAGACCATGATGATTGTTTGCACTTTAGTAAATCCTTGCTTTGTGTTGATTGATATAGCCGGTCTGCACGTCTATGAAAGACGTGCAGACCGGCTTACTGGCCTACCAAGCGGCGTAGGCGCCTACTGCGCAAGAGGCCCACCCAATGAATGGAATGAACTTCGTCACGACGATGCGCCCAATCCTCTTCGCTAGGGCAGTTGCCGACCCCTGACCGATTGAAGCCCACCCCACGCATCCACCGATAGCGTTGATGAGACTCTTGAAGAATGGATCCGCTACCACCGGATAACTGTAGCTCCCGCTGGTGTGCTCAACCACCTGAGTCAGCGTGGTACCGTCCGTCTCGAACCGAGTCGGCACGGCAGTGCCGTTGGCGTCCTTCGCCCAAGGGGCGGGGACGACAATGACAGGGTTACCGTCGCCGTCGAGAACGACGGCTCCGGCGTTGTCGGGCAGAAGCTCGACCTTGCCACCCTCCGGCACCTCGACCTTGTAGTCGTAGCGCGTCGGTGCGGACTTGTCCGCAATGGTGGTGAGCATCTGCACACCACCATCTGTGGGGATGACCGCCTGAGCGGATCCGTCGGTGCCGGGATAGGCCACCGTCCCGTCCTTTAGCCGCTTGGCGTCACCAGACGCCTCGGCATTCGGGAGGGAGATGGAAACCTCCGGTGTACCGTCGCTCTGCAGGGAAACGCCGTCTTCGGGGTTCTTGGGAACCTCGAAGACGTTGCCGTCCTGCTTCACGACGGCGGCCGAGTCGGTGTCCGTCTTCGACGGAACCGGCTCTGCCACCAATGAACCGTTCTGGCGGTCCGTACCGGTCAGCGCCGACGCGATCTCCGAAGAGGAAACCGTGCCGCCACTGTCGGCCGCTGCACTGCCGGGAAGCGCGACAAGCGCTCCCGCCGCAATGACAGCGGACGCGACCATCGTGGAGATGGCGCGGGAAGCTCGCATAGGATTGCCCCCTAATGCGACTCCAATCCGCTTTCACGGATTTGGTCCAAGAATCTCCTGAACCTTTATTATTTATATATGTTCGCACCATTCATGCATATGGTAGAATGCACAACATATATTAGATAAAAAAAGAAAAGCCCCGCTCCACATAACCTATCTGAGGTTGCGGGAGCGGGGTCCACCGTTGCCGCTGGGGGCAATCCAAAAGAGCGGCGGGCGGATGACAGCTTTGCTTCGGAGGTATCTACTCGACGTCGGCAAAGCTGCCGATAGAGATTATGGGGCTAAGGCCCCTAATATGCAACGAAAACCCACGTTCATCTTTTCCAGAAGAAAGATAAGCTGGTGGAATATGAGTAGCCGCGCCTATAAATCCTCACCCACCTCCACAATTTCGGTCTTGCCTCCTCTATTTGTCAGCCGGTAAAAAACATGCAGTGCGTTGTCGGGCTGGATGGTGCGGTGTATTTCTTCACGCTCGACGG
>Ga0206107_1000160_pt1 | contig 49950 bp, 43 predicted proteins | sample 2B0metagenome_FD_148652 | JGI IMG/M metagenome (GOLD analysis project Ga0206107, IMG submission 148652) | Enriched microbial communities from leaf-cutter ant dump, University of Wisconsin, Madison, United States - 2B0 | ecosystem: Environmental > Terrestrial > Nest > Insects nest > Nest dump...
GCGCTCGGTGGTGGTGGTGCCCTGGGCGCCACCATTGCGGGCGGTGGTGTGGCGCTGGCGGGTGGCGGCGGGTATCTGGTGGGCCACGAAATCTACAAGCACGGGCTCGCCGGCAACCGGGCTGGCGACGCGATAGGCGCAGGCATTGCGCACGTGCTGGCGTTTTTCGGCAACGACAATGCACAGGCCGCTATCGCGCAAATGAGCAAGGCCCAGGAAATCGGCGGGACCGTCCGCATCCAGATCGAACAGGATGGTCGCGCTAGGGTCAAAGAAGTCCGCAGCGACAACCCGCGTGTGCCGCTGGACGTCGGCATGATGATGATGATGCCGTGATGCTACGGACCAACGACTTCCTTGATCGTCCAGTAGGACAGTGCGCTGCCCTTTTCGCGCACTCGATACAGACCGTCAAAACGAGCCTCCTCGAGGTAGACCTCTGCTCCCTTGCTGAATTCGGAGCATTCGCCGCTAGCCAGCCCGCCGCGTATGAAATCAAGCGCCGCGGCTTTGTCGCCTTCCACGTTCAACTGGGTTATGCGCTGCACAGTTTTCAACTGTTGGCAGCCGAAGATCGGTGCCGTGATGTGGTGGATGCGGCTGCCAGCCTGCGGCGCATCGCTGGATGCTCCGCAGCCAGCGAGAAATACCGCGAGGCCAAGAATCATCGTCCGTTTCATGCAGCTGTTCCCCTGTCCATTCCGGTGGGAGCATAGCGCATGGCCTGGCGTGATGAATTGCAGCCCGGCTCGTTCCGTGGCGTGCCCTTCCTGATCGATACCGCCTCGACGGAGATCGGCCGTCGCATCGCGTTGCACGAATACCCGCTGCGCGATACGCCTTACGCCGAAGACTTGGGGCGCAAGGCACGGCAATTTGCGATCGAGTGCCTGGTGTTGGGGCCGGATTACATGGCCGCGCGCGATCGCTTGATCGCCGCGCTCGAGGCCGCTGGCCCCGGCACCTTGGTGCACCCGTACTTCGGCACGCGCCGCGTGGTGGTGGCGCAGCCGGCCAGCGTCAACGAGAGCACCCGAGAGGGCGGCCTGGCCAGGTTCCGCATTCCTTTCGCCGAAGCCGGCGAGAAGCTGGAGCCGGAAGCCACCACCGACACCGCGGCCCAGGTACAAGACCAAGCCGGCGCAACGAACGCGGTGCTGGCCAACAGCTTCGCGAGCCAGTGGAGCGTTGAAGGTACGCCGCAGTGGGTGAGCGATGCTGGTGGCGGATTCCTTGGCCGGCTCACCGACAAGCTGCAGGCGCTGCGCGACAGTATCCCCGGCATCCCTGAGTCGGTGACGGCGTTCAACGCCCAACTGCAGGCGTTCTCCGATGGGTTGTCCAGCCTGATCCGCGCGCCGTTCAATCTCGGCGCCAGCGTGCTCGACCTGGTGTTGGGCTTGGGCACCATCGCCCGCCAACCGCTTGATGCGCTGGGACTCTACCGCACGCTGTTCGATTTCGGCAGCGGTCAGCCGGCAGTGATTGGCAGCACGCCGGCTCGCAAGCAACAGGCGGCCAACCAGGCGGCGCTGCAGGCGCTGGTGCGCGGCACGGCGGTAGCACAGGCCGCCGCTGCCGGATCCCGAGTACCGGCGCAGACCATGCCTGCGACGGCGCTGCAACTGCTCGCCGATCCCACCGCGCCAGCCACGGGTGGCTACGGCACCGCGAACGATGCGATCGCCGTACGCGATGCACTGACCGATGCGATCGACGAGCAGTCGCTGACGGCCGCCGACGATCTCTATGTCCAGCTGCAGGATCTGCGGACGGCCGTGGTGCGCGACATCGCCACCCGCGTGGCAGGCCTGCCCGACCTGATCACGTTCACACCGACCACGACGTTGCCAGCACTGGTGGTGGCTTATCGGCTTTACGCCGACGCCGGCCGCGACCAGGAGATCGTGGACCGCAATGGCGTGCGCTACCCCGGCTTCATCACCGGTGGCCATGCGCTGGAGGTGCTCGGTGAGTGATTTTTTGCTGACGGTGGACAGCGAGCGCTATGGCGGCTGGACGAGCTTGCGCCTCAGCCGTGGCGTGGAGCAGGTCGCCGGCGGCTTCGAGCTGACCGTTACCGAACGTTTTGAAGGCCTCGCCAAGCCCCGGCCCATTCGCAAGGGCCAGAAATGCGCGGTGTCCATCGACGGCGAGCGCATCATCCAGGGCTGGGTGGACGTGGTAGCCCCCGACTATGACGCCGATAACCACACGCTCGGCGTGAGCGGCAGGGACGCCACGGGCGACCTGGTCGACTGCGCGGCCATCTGCAAGGCGGGCACATACCACAACCGCACGCTTGCCCAGATTGCCCAGGATCTTGCGGCGCCGTTCAAGGTGGCGGTGATCGTGCGCACCGATGTGGGTGCGCCCTTCGCCGAATGGCGCATCGAGCCGGGCGAGACGGTAATGGAGAACCTGGAGCGTGCTGCCCGCTACCGTGGCGTGCTGCTGATGTCCGATGGCCAGGGCAACCTGGTCATTACGCAGCCGGGCGAACTGCAGGCGCCAGCGGCGCTGGAGCTGGGCAAGAACATTCTCAAGGCGAGCGGGCATTCCAGCCTGCAACAGCGTTTCGCCGAGTACATCGTGAAGGCGCAGCAAGCTGGCACCGACATGCTGTTCGGCGACGCTGCGGCCGCGCCATCGGCCAGTGTGTTGGACACCGCGATCGGCCGCTACCGGCCCACCGTCATCATTGCCGAGGACCAGGCGAACGCCGGCAGCTGCAAGATGCGCGCGCAGTGGCAACGCACCGTCGCTGCGGCACGCGGCGATCAGGTGGTGTACACCGTGCTGGGCTGGCGGGCCAACGGCAAATTGTGGCAGCCCAACGCCATTGTGGCCGTGCGCGATCCGTTCCTGGACATCGACGAGGAGCGCCTGATCTCGCAGGTGGATTTCACCCTGGACGAACAGGGCGAGCGCACCGAGCTGACGGTGGTCGGCCGCCATGCCTACGACCCGATCAAGCTGCCGGAACCCACGCCGGACGAGGAGCTGTTTTGAGCGCCGCGGCTCTCCGCACCCTGGCCCGTCGTGTGCGCATGCTGCTTGCGCGCAGCGTCGTCGCGATGGTCAACGATGCCCTCAAGGTTCAGGGCCTGCAGATCACTGTGCTGGACGGCGAGGTCGCCCAGGTGCAGCGGTTCCAGGAATACGGCTTCACCAGCGTGCCGCTGCCGGGCGCAGAAGCCATCGTCGCGGCGCTGGCAGGCGCTCGATCGCACCTGGTGGCGATCGCGGTTGACGACGGCCGCTACCGCCTGAAGGGTCTGCAGAAGGGCGAGGTGGCGCTCTACACCGACGAGGGCGACGTCATCCAGTTCAAGCGCGGCAACGTGATCGAGGTCACTTCGGCCGGCTCGGTGGAGGTCACTGCGCCGCAGGTGACGGTGTTGGCCAGCACCAAGGTCACGCTCGATTCGCCCGAGGTGCATTGCACGCACAAGCTGACCGTCGCCGGAGATATCACCGCGAAGAACGTCACCGCGGACACCGAGGTCACCGCCAACGGAATCACCCTGACATCGAGGGCGGCGGCATGACCGATATCGCCCTGCAATGGAACAGCGACCACGCCGACGTGGCGATGGGCCCCGCCGATCTTGTCGCCGATGAAGGGCTGGACACCGCGGTGCTACTCAGCCTCTTTCTCGATCGGCGCGCCGACGCCGACGATGGCGTTCCGCTCGACAAGGATCCACGTGGCTGGTGGGGCGACAGCTTCGCGACGGTTGCCGGCGATCGCATCGGATCGAAGCTCTGGCTGCTGAGTCGTGAGAAGCAACTGGCCACGGTGGCGCAGCGTGCGCAGACCTATGCCGCCGAAGCGCTGGCATGGCTGATCGACGATGGTGTCGCCTCCGACGTCGACGTGCAGGCGATCTTCGTCGCGCCCGGTCGCCTGACCCTGGCGATCGCCATCACGCGGCCGCAGGCCCCGCCGTTCAACCGCCAGTACCAATACGTCTGGAGCGTCCTGTAAATGCCGTTTCATCGTCCATCCCTGCCCACTCTGATCGATCGCGTCGAGAGCGATATCGGCTCGCGTCTGCTGGGCGCCCTGGCGCGCCTTCGTCGTGCCTTGACCACTATCCTGGCGCGCGCGTTCGCGGGCGCCGTGCACGGCCTCTACGGTCATCAGGAGTGGATCGCAAAGCAGATCCTGCCAGACACCTGCGATGTGGACGTGCTCGCCCGCCATGCCGCGATCTGGAAGGTGCCGCGCAAGGCGGCCAGCGCAGCGACCGGCCCGGTGGTGCTCACCGGCGAAGACGGCAGCACGGCGCCGGCCGGCACCCTGCTGACGCGTGCCGATGGCAGCGAGTACTCCACCGACGCGGATGCCACCATCGACGCTGGCACCGCAACCGTGAGTGTAACGGCACTGACCGCCGGCACCGCCGCCGATGCGGTTGCCAACACCGCGCTGAATTTCGTGGCGCCTGTCGCCGGCATCAGCAGCACGGCCACCGTCGATGCTGCCGGCATCGGCGGTGGCGCCGATGTGGAGGACGCAGAAGCCTGGCGCGCGCGTCTGATAGCCCGCATCCAGGAGCCGCCCAAGGGAGGCACCAGCCCGGACTATGAGCGGTGGGCACTGGAGGTGCCCGGTGTGACGCGCGCGTGGGTCTACCCCAAGGAACTCGGCCTGGGCACCGTCACGGTTCGGTTCGTCACCGACGACGCACCTGGCGGCCTGATTCCCGATGGCGCGGCCGTCGCCGCGGTGCAGGCCCACATCGACGGCCTTTGCCCGGTGCGACCGGACGTCTACGTGCTGGCACCGACCGCGTCGCCGCTGAATCCCGACATCCGGCTGACGCCTGATAACCAGGCCACACGCGATGCGGTGACCGCCGAGCTGGCGGACCTACTGGCACGCGAGGCGATGCCAGGCGGCACGATCCTGCTGTCGCACATCAACGAAGCCATCAGCATCGCCGCCGGCGAGACGGATCATCAGCTGCTGTCGCCCGTGGCCGACGTGGTCGAAACCACCGGCAACATGACAACGCTCGGGGTGCCCACATGGGCATGACCGCCGACCAGTACCGCGAACACCTGCGCGCATTGCTGCCGCCCGGCCGCGCGCTGCAGGACGGCGACGGGAACCTGACCCAGTTGCTCGACGGCATGGCCGAGGAACTGGCGCGAGTGGACGGCCGCGCCGACGCGCTGATCGTCGAATCCCTGCCCGATAGCACCCTGGATCTGCTCCCCGATTGGGAGCGTGTCGCCGACCTTCCTGACGACTGTACGCCAACGGGCCAAACGGTCGAAGCGCGGCGCGCGGCGCTGATTGCTCGCCTGACTGCGAATAGTGGCCCTTCGGTTCCGTTCCTGCTCGAGATCGCCGCGGCGCTTGGCTACTCGGTGCAGATCGTCAAGCGGCGCGCGCGCCGCTTTGGTGCAGCGCTTGGCGACTACTACGGCGGCCTGGACTGGATGTTCGTGTGGGAGGTGCACGCACCATTGAACAGCGTCGCCTACCGGCGCTTCAGCACCTCAGCCTATGGCGAGGTCTACGCGTCTTGGCAGAACGACGTCTTGGAATGCGTGATGCGCCAGCACAACCCGGCCGACACACAAGTCAACTTCATCTACAGCTGAGGAACCAACAATGGACTACCCAAAACTCGATCCGACAGTTGGTTTGGTCGGCGGCAAGTTCACCGATGGCAACCCGGGGGCCGGCGTGCCGGCCAGCCGGGACCCATCCAGCTGGGCCAACCTGGTCACTGACGAATTGTGTGCAGTGGTGGTCGAGGGAGGGCTCGTTCCCGACGAGGGGATCAACACGCAGGTGCGCGATGCGATCATCGCGATCATCGCCAAGCAGTTCACAGGAACCTTTCAACACCTTGATACCAACGGCTTCCAGCGTCTGCCGGGAGGTCTCCTCTTGCAATGGGCAACATATGCGGGCAACGGCACGACGAGCCGGACGATCACATTTCCGCTGGCGTTTCCCAACAGGATTTTGGCCGACACTGTGTTGAGTCCTAATGGGTTCTTTGTTTCCGGTATCAGCGCAAATGCGACGCAGCACGTCCTCAATACGGCGGGCCTTTCTGATGGGTCGGGGATGCCTTCGTCAAAATCTTTCCTTTGGATCGGTATTGGATTTTGAGGGCCAGCACTATGACGATGTACTACAGCGCAAGGGCTAAAGGGTTTTTCGATTCACGCATCCATTCCTTGGTGCCTGATGACGCGATCGAAGTCACTAACGAGGCGTACCATACCCTCATGGGGGCACAAGCGAACGGCAGCACGATCCAAGCCGACGCGAATGGGCGCCCCGTGGCCGTCGCGCCGGCGCCACCGACATTGGATGAGAGCAAGGCGTCGCTGTGTCGGCAAATCGACCGCGCGGCCGATGACGCCTATGCTGCGATCGGAGGCAGCAGCCCTGGGCGTCTGGCGGAGTACCAACAGGCCAAGGCCGATGCGACGGCGTACAAGGCGTCTGGCTACGCTGGTATGGTGCCGTCCACGATTGACTGCTGGGCCCAAGCGCAGGGATGGACCGCGCAGCAGGCGTGCGCCGACATCCTGGCCACCGCTGCAGCCTGGGAGGGGGCGCTGGCTGCGATCCGATCAGCACGACTGCTTGGTAAGGGGGCTGTGACCGCTGCTGCCGATGCAATCGATGCGCAGAGCGCTGCCGACGCGGCCATCGCCGATATCCGAGCGGTACCGGCTGGGCTCTGACATGGGTACGATAAACCTGCTGTTCTGCACGCGACGAAGCAACCCGTTGAGTTGGATCATCCGCACGGGATGCTGGTCGGAGTGGTCACACGTCGCATTGATCGACGGCGATAGCGTGATCGAGGCGGTGGCGCTTAAGGGCGTGGTGCGTACACCGCTAACCACGCGCCTCGCGGCCGACCCGCGCTGGGCCATCAGTCCGCTACCTTGCCGTGAGCCCGCAGCGGTCATTGCGGCCGCTGTATCGCAAATTGGCAAGCCTTACGACTACACGGCGGTGCTTGGTTTGGGCCTGCATCGCGTATGGAATGATGCTGACCGCTGGTTCTGCAGCGAGCTTGTTGCATGGGCATTTGCCCAAGCGAACTCACCCCTTTTTCGTGCCGATTCCATGCGGCGAGTTACGCCGCAGGATTTGTGGATGCTACAACCTGCGCCCGATGCGGCTGTAGCGGCGACCTAAGAAATCGGGGGAAGCATCGCGCTGCGTCAACAGCGCGGCGGTGCGCCACATGAGATCAAGCAAGGCCCCTAGCCGGTACCGCCCGAGCAAGCCTAAGCGGCTGGCCAGTATTCTGTAGGCCGTGAGTGACAGGGACCCGGAAGGTGTTTTATGGGCGTTTGAGGCACCCTCAACTGGCCGTTACGATGCCATTTCAACTACGGCTTTCGGCTGTGCAAACCAAGTGTCCCGATTTTGCAAACCAACTGGCCGCTTACAATCTTTCGCTCCGCCCAAGCCACCCCCTCCCAGCCTCCCCCTGCCGAGCAGGGGGAGGAGCTACGGCTTCCCTGCTTGCAGGGAGCCAGCCTGCCCGGTTGCGCTTGACGGGCATAGAATCAGCCGATGCGCTCCGAGCCTGTCCGCCTGTTCCAGACCTTGCCGCACGCCTGCGGGTATTTCGCGCAGCGCAGCGCGCAGAACCTGGTGATCGATCCGGCGGCGCCGCAGCTTGACCAGCTCTATGGTCCGGCGCTGGAGCGCGGTTTTCGCCGTGCCGGCGGCCACCTGTACTTTCCGCAGTGCCCGCAATGCCAGGCCTGCACGCCGTGCCGCGTGGACGCGGAGAATTTCCGGCCCGACCGCGCGCAGCGGCGCTGCCTGAAACGCAACGCCGACCTCACCGTGACGGAAACCATGGCCGGCTACACCGACGAGCGCTATGCGCTGTATGCGGCCTACCTGAAAAGCCGCCACCGCGACGGCGGCATGGACGACGCCGAGCCCGACGACTTTTCGCGTTTCCTCACCGCGCCGTGGAGCCCCACGCTGTTCCTGGAGCTGCGCGAAGGGCCGCGCCTGCTGGGCGTGGCCGTCACCGACGTGTGCCAGGGCGGGCTGTCGGCGGTCTACACCTTTTTCGATCCCGACGAACACGCGCGCAGCCTGGGCACGTTCGCCATCCTGCAGCAGGTGGCGCTGGCCCGGCGTCGCGCCCTGCCCTGGCTGTACCTGGGCTTCTGGATCGATGGCCACCCGAAGATGGACTACAAGCGCCGCTTCCGCCCACTGCAAGTGCGCCAAGCCGACGGCTGGTCGACGTTGCCGTAGGAGCGCACCCTGTGCGCGATTGCTTTTGTTCGGTATTCGGGATTCGGGATTCGCAAGAGCAAAAGCAATCGCGCACAGGGTGCGCTCCTACAGCGTGCTTTCGTTGGCCTTCGGGTAGGGGAACAATTTTTCCAGCGGGATGGACAGGCCGTCGTCGCCCACGACGCGGCAGTGGCTGCGGTTGAGCTGGCGCGGTTCGGACACGCCGCAGCTGTGCGCGATGATGCCCACCTCGTGCATCACGTTGCGGGCGTAGTGGAACACGCGCTCGCTCTTGTCGCCCACCACCAGGCCGCGCTGCAGCTTGGGGTTTTGCGTGGTGATGCCGGTGGGACAGGTGTTGCGGTTGCACTGCAGCGACTGGATGCAGCCCAGCGCCAGCATGAAGCCACGCGCGGAGTTGACGAAATCCGCGCCCACCGACAGCGCCCAGGCCACGTCGTACGCGGTCACGCACTTGCCTGAGCACACCACCTTGATGCGCTGACGCAGGCCGCGCGCGATGAGCAGGTCCACCAGCGCCGGCAGCGCCTCGTGCAACGGCAGGCCCACGCCTTCCATCAGGGTTTGCGGCGCCGCGCCGGTGCCGCCCTCGGAACCGTCGACGATGATGAAATCCGGCGCGCTCTCGATGCCGCGCCGGGCGATCTCGTCGCACATCTCGCCGATCCAGTCCACGCCGCCGAACACCGCCTTGAACCCGGTCGGCTTGCCGGTGAGCGTGCGGATGTGCTCGATCGCATCGAGCAGCTCGCGCACGTTGCCGATGTCCAGGTGGCGATTGGGGCTTTGCGAATCCTCGCCCATCGGGATGCCGCGGATCGCCGCGATCTCGGCGGTCACCTTGGCGCCCGGCAGCAGTCCGCCCATGCCGGGCTTGGCGCCCTGGCCGAGCTTGATGCTGACCATCTTCACCTGTTCGTGCGCGCAGATCGCCAGCAGCTTGTCGTCGTCCAGCTTGCCCTCGGGCGTGCGCACGCCGTACTTGGCGGTGCCGATCTCGAAAATGATGTCGCAGCCGCCCTCCAGGTGGTACGGCGCCAGGCCGCCCTCGCCGGTGTCCATCCAGATGCCGGCCTTGGCCGCGCCGTGCGACAGCGCGCGCACCGCCGGCGCCGACAACGCGCCAAAGCTCATCGCCGAGATGTTGAAGAACGCCGCGTGGCTGTACGGCTGGCGCGCATACGGGCCGATCGTGACCGGCACCGGCTCGACATGGTCGTCGCCCAGGTCAGGGAACGGCGCATTGACGAAAAACGGCACGCCCTCGCCGCGCAGGTCGCGGCTGGAGCCGAACGCGCCGGTGTTGTCCACGTTCTTGGCGGCGCGGTACACCCAGGTGCGCTGCGCGCGGTTGAACGGCATTTCCTCGCGGTCGCTGGAGTACAGGTACTGCCGGAAAAACTCGCCCAGGTGCAGGAACCAGTAGCGGAAGTGGCCGATCACCGGAAAATTGCGCAGCACCGCGTTGCCGGTCTGGTTGCGGTCCACCAGCCAGGTGACCGCCAGCACCACCACGAACAACGCCAGCAGCAGCATGAACAGCGCGGCAAGCGTCTCGACCAGCACGACAAGCCAGTGGGCGAATCCGGTGGAGGGCATGTGGGGCTCCTTGGCGTTGGGGTTGGCGCTACAGCTCGACGTGCAGGCAGCTGGCGGCGCGCACGGCCTTGTCGATGGCGTCGTCCAGTGTATCGGCCCGCGCCAGCGTCACCGCCATGCGCCGGCGGCCGCTGACCGACGGCTTGCCGAACAGGCGCAGTTGCGTGTCCGGCTCGGCCAGCGCCTCGGCCACGCCGTGGTAGCGCGGCGCGGCGCCCTCGCCCTCCACCAGCACCGCGCACGAGGCCGACGGGCCGTACTGGTGGATCACCGGAATCGGCAGGCCCAGGATCGCTCGCGCATGCAGCGCGAACTCGGAAAACTCCTGCGAGATCAGCGTCACCAGGCCGGTGTCGTGCGGACGCGGGCTGACCTCGGAGAAGGTCACCTTGTCGCCCTTCACGAAAAACTCCACGCCGAACACGCCCCAGCCGCCGAGCGCCGCGGTGATCGCCGCCGCCTGTCGCTGCGCCTCGGCCAGCGCGGCGCCGCTCAGCGGCTGCGGCTGCCACGACTCGCGGTAGTCGCCGTGCTCCTGCCGGTGGCCGATCGGCGCGCAGAAACTCACGCCATCGACATGGCGCACGGTAAGCAGGGTGATCTCCTCGTCGAAATCGACAAAACCCTCCACGATCACCCGCCCCTTGCCCGCGCGCCCGCCCGATTGCGCGTAGTGCCAGGCCTGCTGCAACTCGTCGGCGCGATGGACCACGCTCTGGCCCTTGCCGGAGGAGCTCATCACCGGCTTGACCACGCACGGAAAGCCGATCGCATTGGCGGCGGCGCGGTATTCCGCCTCCGTGCCGCAGAAGCGATAGGGCGAGGTGGGTATCTGCAGGTCCTCCGCCGCCAGCTTGCGGATGCCCTCGCGGTCCATCGTGAGCCGGGTGGCGCGCGCGGTGGGGATCACCCGCTGGCCTTCCTTCTCCAGCTCCACCAGGGTGGGCGTGTGGATGGCCTCGATCTCCGGCACCACCAGGTCGGGTTTCTCCTGCTCGATCACGGCGCGCAGCGCCGCGCCGTCCAGCATGTCGATGACATGGCTGCGGTGGGCCACCTGCATCGCCGGCGCGTCCGCGTAGCGGTCCACCGCGATCACCTCCACCGCGTAGCGCTGCAGCTCGATCGCCACCTCCTTGCCCAGTTCGCCGGCGCCCAGCAGCAGGACGCGCAAGGCGTGTTCGGAATGAGGGGTGCCAAATGGCTTCATCAATGTCTCCGCAACGGGCAAAGCGGCATTGTATGCGGACACCGGCCCGCCAACCGGCACGGCGGTCACGCGCCCGCACTGCCGCATCGGGCCACCCGGCGTCGTTGCATGGCGCGTTGCCGCAAAACGCGGCGACGCCCGCCCGTGGGCGCGTCCCCGCGCAAGGGCGTGCGATCGGTGCCGGCGCGACTCAGCGCGAAACCAGCTCAAGCTCCGGCAATTTCAGCAGCCGCGTCTGCCGCCCGGCGCCGCTCACTGTCACCAGCGGCCCCTCGTTGCGGATCGACTGCACCGGCGGCAGGCCGTCGTCGGTGCCGAAACGCTCCAGCGGGCGGCCGTCGTGGGCGTCGTAGACCACCAGCTCGTGGCTGTCCGGGTCCACCACCACCAGCCAGTCGTGCCGGGCATCGCGCCAGCGCACCAACTGGCCCACCGCCACGTCCGGCCCGCCGTCGTCGTCGGCGGCCGGTGGCAGCGATGACCACAGCAAGCCCAGCGACAAGGCCAGCGCCAGCACCGTGCCCAACGGGCGAAGCAGACGGCGGTCCAGGCGACCGGACGGCCGGGCCTGGCGGGACAGGTGATGCAGGGCGATCTGCATGTTCATGCCGCGCAGCATCGCAGCCGGGCATGACAGGCCGATGACGCATCGCAGGCGCGGATCGCGCGGTTCAGTCGTCGTGTCGGCGCAGGCTCCAGCCCAACGCCAGCCACCCCGCCACAAAGGCCACCCCGCCCAGCGGCGTGATCGCGCCGCACCAGCGCGGCGCACCCAGCGCCAGCGCGTAGAGGCTGCCGCTGAACAACACGATGCCGAGCAAAAAGGCGCGTGCCGCCACCCGGCCGCCGCGTCCCCGGCCCAGCCCCAGGGCCAGCACCAGCGCCAGCGCGTGCCAGGCGTGGTAGTTCACCGCCGTATGCCACAGCTCGCTGCCTTGCGCATCGAGCACGCCGCGCAAGGCGTGCGCGCCAAAGGCGCCAAGCAGCACGGCGCATGCGCCGACCGCACCCGCCACCATCGCCCAGGTCGTACTGACAAGTTGCCGCATCGGAGCCGAATCTCCCCGCCCGAAAGCCCGGCACCGGCAGTGGTGGCGTATGCTTCGGCGGATGACCATCCCCGATTTTCGCATGAAGCCACACCACGCATGGCGCTGCGCCGTGCTGTTGCTCCTGCTGGCCGTTGGCAGCGTGCTTGGCGGTTGCCGCGACCAGACGCTGCCGCTGCGCCTGACCAACATCAGCGGGCACATGCCCGACCTCGATTTCCAGCTCACCGACGACCACGGCAAGACCGTGACCGGCGCGGACTACCGTGGCAAGGTGGTGCTGCTGTATTTCGGCTACACCCATTGCCCCGACGTATGCCCGCTGACCCTGGCGCAACTGCACGTGGTGATGCAGCGGCTGGGACCGCAGGCGGACGACGCCCGCATCCTGTTCGTCAGCGTGGACCCGACACGCGACACGCCCGAGGTGATGCACGCCTACGTCAACGCCTTCGACCCGCGCGCGGTCGGCCTGACCGGCAGCGCGCGGGCGGTGGAGGCCTTGAGCAAGCGCTACCGCTCGGCCTTCACCCGTGGCCCCGACGCCGGCAACGGCGCCTACGAGGTCAGCCACAGCTCGGCCATCTACGTGTTCGACCGCGACGGCCGCGCCCGCGTGCTGGCCACGCCGGCGGCCTCGCGCGACGACCTCGTCCACGACCTGCACCTGCTGCTCGCCACCGGAGCCCAGCCATGAAGCCTTTCGCCCTCGCCTCCCTGCTGGCCGGCCTGCTGCTGGCCGGCGGCGTCCACGCCAGTGCCGCCGATCACGTGCACGCCAGCCACGGCTGGATCCGCGTCCTGCCCGGCACCCTGCCCGCCGGCGCCTACGTCACGCTGCAAAACGACGGCGACCAGCCCGTCGCCCTGAACGGTGCGCGCAGCACGGTCTACGCCGACGTGATGCTGCACCGCAGTTCGACCGAGGGCGGCATGAGCCGCATGGCCATGGTCGACACCCTGGACATCCCCGCCCACGGCCAGGCTGCCCTGGCCCCCGCCGGCTACCACCTGATGCTGATGCAGCCCGGCACGCCGGTGAAACCCGGCGACACCGTAACCCTCACCCTCACCTTCACCGACGGCAGCACCCTGCCCGTGGATTTCGTGGCGCGCCCGGCCAACGCCATGGACGCCGGCGACCACTCCGCGCACTGACCACCCGCCCCCGCGCCGCGCGGCCTTCCCTGGCGCTTCTTGCGGGCAAAGGCACGCGGCTGAGGTCCGCCGTCGCGATCAGTGCGGGTCGGTGACGGGCGCCAGGCGCAGGTCCTGGAAGTCGAAGCTGAAATCGGTGAGGGGCGAGATCGGCTCCATGCGCACCTCGCGCACGGCGCCGTCGGCGTCCAGGGCGTAGCTGACAAAGGCGTCCGCGTTGAGCGTGCGGTCATCCCAGCGCACCACGAAGGTGTCGTGCTGCCACGGCGTCAGGGTGCCGGCCAGTTGCGCGGTCTTGCCAAAGCGCAGGCGCAGCTTGCCGTGCTCCTGGCTGACGATGACGTCGCCGTACCACGGGTCGCGGTAGGTGCCGGCGTACTTGGCCAGCGGCAGCGAGGGCTTGCCGGCCTTGTCGCGGGCGGCCTCGTGCCTGGCGTAGCTGTCGTCGGCATGCGCGGCAGCCTTGGCCACCGCCTTGGCGTACACGGCCACCCAGTCGGTGGCGTGGTCGGGGTTGAGGTAGGCGTCGAGCACGCGGTAGGTGACGGCGTTGAACGCCGCGCCCGACTCGGCATTGGTCAGCACCACCACGCCCAGGTGCTGGTCGGGCACCAGGGTGACGCGCGAGACCATGCCCGGCCAGCCGCCGGTGTGCCATGCCAGCCGCTGGCCGCGATAGTCGGAGAGGAACCACGATTCGCCATAGCCGAAAAAGCGCGGCGTCACCGGCGCCAGTTCGGGCACCGGCGGCTTGGGGATGGCGATGGGCGTGAGCATGCTCCACATCTGCTGCTGGCTGTCCTCGGAAAACAGCCGCCGTGGCTGGCCGTCGTCGCCGACGCCGGGCAAGGCGCCGCCGGCCAGTTGCACGTTCATCCACTTGGCCATGTCGTGCACGCTGGCGTAGATGCCGCCGGCACCGGGGTCGTTGAGCCAGGCCATCGGCGGTACCGGCTGCAGATCCTTGAAGTCGGCCTTGGCGTGGCCGGTGGCCACGTCCATGCCGGGCTTCAGGTAGGTCTTGTCGATCAGCGACTCGTCCATGCCGACCGGTGCAAAGAGGTGATCGCGCACGTAGTCGGCATAGCTCTGGCCCGACGCCTGCTCGATCACCAGCGTGGCCACGGCAAACAGGATGTTGTCGTAGGCGTAGCCGCTGCGGAATCCGTTGGCGAGCGGCACGTGCGCCAGCCGCTGCACCACTTCTTTCGTGGTGTAGGAGGTGGGCGGCCAGTACAGCAGGTCGCCCGCGCCCAGCGACAGGCCGCTGCGATGGGCGAGCAGGTCGCGGATGCGCATCTCGTGGGTGACGTACGGATCGGACATGCGGAACCACGGCAGGTGGTCGATCACGCGGTCGTCCATCTTCAGCTTGCCGGCCTCGTCCAGTTGCTGCAGCGCGGCGGCGGTGAACGCCTTGGTGTTGGAGGCGATGGCGAACAGCGTGTGCGCATCGACGGCGGCGCTCTTGCCCAGCTCGCGCACGCCAAAGCCCTGCGCCAGCACCACGCGACCATCCTTCACGATCGCCACGGCGATGCCGGGCACGTCGAAGGTCTTGCGCGCGCTGTCCACGTAGGCGCCGAAATCCTGCAAGGCGGCGGGCAGCAGCGGCCGCGCCTGGTCGCCGGTGGACACCGGCAAGCCGGGTGCCGACGCATCCTGGGCGGCGACGCCGGTGGTGGCCAGCAACAAGGCGCACGCCATGGCGAGGCGCAGACGACGGGTTCGTGGCAGCATCGCAGGTTCCATGCAGGGGCAATCGCGCCACTATCGCGACAAACCCGCCACCGGGCCAGCGCCGGAAGTCACGCGACCATTCACGGCGGTTGCATGGGCCCCGCGCCACGCTGCGCCAACCACCCGCCGGACCGCCGCCTGATGGAAACGCCACACGCCGCCATCGCACCTCCAACTGCCGCCGGGGCCATCCGTGCCGGCGTGGGCGGCTGGGTGTATGCGCCCTGGCGCGACAATTTCTACCCCGCCGAGCTGCCGCGCCGGCAGGAGCTGGCCCACGCCAGCCGCCACCTGCGCGCCATCGAGGTCAACAGCACCTACTACGGCGCGCAGAAGCCGGCCACCTACGCCAAGTGGGCCGAAGCCACCCCGCCGGGCTTCGTGTTTTCGCTGAAGGCACCGCGCTACATCACCGAGAGCCGGTCATTGGCGCGCAGCGGCAAGAGCGTGGACGGCTTTCTCCACGGCGGCATCGAGGAAATGGGCGACCGCCTGGGGCCGCTGCTGTGGCAGTTGTCGCCATCGCGGAAATTCGACGCCGGGGATCTGGACGCCTTCCTGCAGGCGCTGCCCCGCATGTTGAACGGGCGGCTATTGCGCCACGTGCTGGAAGTGCGCAACCCCGGCTTCCTGTGCCCGGCGTACGTGGAGCTGGCGCGCAGGCACGCGATCCCCACCGTGTTCACCGACTCGCCGAAATTTCCCTCGCTGGCCGACCTCACCGGCGATTTCGTCTACGCCCGACTGATGCGCAGTGCCGAGCACATCGCCACCGGCTACGACAACGCCGCGCTGGATCAATGGGCGGCGCACGCCCGGGCCTGGGCCGAGGGCCGCGACATCGACGCCCTGCCCCACGTCCTGGCCACGCAACCGGCCACGGCACCGCGCGAGGTGTTCGTGTTTTTCATCAGCAGCGCCAAGCTGCGCAACCCGGCCGCCGCGATGGCGTTGCAGGAACGGGTTGATCGGCGGGCGTGAGGGGACGGAGCCGGGCAACGCCCCCGATCGCCCCGAACGGTTGAGGCGCGACATAAAGGCCGGGACTGGCCTCCCGACTCCCGGTTTCAGCGCCACTGCCTTAAGCTGGAGCGCCCGCCCGCCGATCCACCATGCGCCAACTCCCTCCGCTGATCCTGCTTGCCGCGCTGGTTGTCGCGCTGGCCATGTGGCGGCAGACGCCACCGACGCCGCAGCACGCCGCTGCGCCAGAGGCCAGCAGCCAGGTCGACCACGCGGGCGTTGCATCGACGCTGCCGGCGTTCCTGCCGCCCGAGGCGCGCGATACCTTGCGCCGCATCGCCAGCGGCGGGCCGTTCGCCCACGCCCAGGATGGCGCGGTATTCGGCAACTACGAACACCGCCTGCCGCCACAGCCACGCGGCTATTACCACGAGTACACGGTGGAAACGCCCGGCGCTCGCAATCGCGGCGCCCGCCGCATCATCACCGGCGGCACGCCGCCGCAGGTCCATTACTACACCGACGATCACTACCGCAGCTTTCGCCGTTTCACGGTACAGCCATGAGCGCGCACCGTTTCGACCTCGACCTGACCCGGCCCGCGCAGAGCGGCGTGTATTTCGTGGGCGCCGACGATCTCGACCGGCTGGCGAAAGCGGCACGACGCGACGCCTTGCAGACGTGCCGCACGGACCTTGGCGGCTGCACGGACAAGCACGAACTGCTGCGGCGCCTGGCCGTCTCCCTGACGCTGCCGGCCAGCTTCGGATACAACTGGGATGCCCTGGCCGACTGCTTGCGCGACCTGAGCTGGTTGCCCGCGTGGGGCTACGTGTTGCTGTTTGAACGCGGCGACGACCTGCGCCAGGCCGCACCGGCGGATTTCGCCATCTTGCTCGGCGTGCTGGACGACGCGGCCACGTTCGGCGCCGACCACGACACGCCCTGGTTCGCCTTCCTCGCCCTGCCCGGGGACGAGCTCGACCACTGACCTTCGCGGAGCCCCATGCAAACCCTCGATTTCGACCTCGAAGGCGACCACGTCGCCCTCAACATCCTGCTGAAGCTGGTGGGCCTGTGCGACAGCGGCGGCGCCGGCAAGCACCTGGTCGCCAGCGGCGAGGTGCGCGTGAACGGCGCCGTGGAGCTGCGCAAGACCTGCAAGATCACCGCCGGCCAGACGGTGACGCTGGGCGACGTGGAGATCCACGTGCATTGATCCCTCCCTGCGCCACAGACGGCGGTCGGGAGAAAAACCACGGCGTGGGCTCCCTCTGCGTGCAGGGGGAGGAGCGGTGCGTGCCTCAGTCCGGCAGCGTGTCCAGCCGGCGATCCAGCGCCGCGTGGTCGGGCAGGCGCAGGCCGAAGCGTTGTTCCAGCACGCGGCGGACCTCGCCGCCGTCACGCAGCCGTTGGCGCTCGGGCTCCCGACCCGGCCGGCGCACGGTGAACTCGCGGTCCAGCAGGCCCAGGCGGTTGTCGCCTTCGATGCGCGACGCCACCAGATGGGTGGTGAAGCGCGAGCCGGGATAGGTCGAGACGTAGTGGTTGGCCACCACCAGGTCGATCGGGTACGGCTGGTGCAGATCAAAGCGGTACAGCGGGCGCCAGACGCCATGCACCAGCGACTGCATGCACCAGTCGCCGTCCATCCGCAGCAGACGAAACGGCTCCAGCGGCGTGGGCTGCTCGACATCCGCCTGCAGACGCAGGACACCGGTGAGGGTCTGGCTGCCGAAGCCCACGTCGACCAGCCAGGTTTCGTCGTCGCGATCCACCCGCAGCAGCATGTGCGTCTGCGCCGTCATCGCCGCCGCGTCGGACTGCCGCCACAGCACCCGCGCGATCAACGCGGAAACCTGGAAACCGATGGCGCGCAGTGCGGCCTGCAGCAGCAGGTTCTGCTCGAAGCAGTAACCGCCACGGCCCTCGTGCAGCAGTTTGCGCTCGATCGCGGCCAGCTCCAGGTCGACCGGCAAGCCGAGCCACGGGTTGAGGTTCTCGAACGAAATGGCCTTGGCATGCGCCGCCACCAGGGCGCGCAGGGTCGGCAGGTCGGGCGCGGTGGCGGCGCGATGGTCGATGCGCCGCAGGTAGGCGTCCAGGTCGATGGTCGGGTGCATGCCGGTAGCCGTGCAGTGGGATCACCCGACGGTAGCACTGCCGCAACCGCCGCGACCGGTGATGATGCCGCTCAATCGTGGCCGTGCGCGTGCTGCATCGTGTCCAGCGCCAGCGCCGAATGCGCATACGCGCCACCGGCGCGCATCTCCGCGGCCACCCGGATCGCCTCCATGATCTGCTGTTCGCTGGCGCCCTGCTTCAAGGCTTCGGCGGTGTGGCCTTTGATGCAATACGGGCACTGGGTGACGTGCGCCACCGCCACGGCGATCAACTGCTTGGTGACAGCGGGCAAGGCGCCCTCGGCGAACACGGCGGCGCTGAACGCCTTGAATGCCTTCAGCGGTTCGGGCGCCAGCTCGCGGCGCTTGCGCGCCAGTTCGAGGGTGGCTTGCGGATAAACGGGGGTGTCCATGGCTACGCTCCGTGTGGAATCGGCATCCGGTCGGCAGAAGTCCCGCAGGGGATCAGGAAGGCCGCGCCGAAACGCCCTGCACCCAACTCGGCGGATCACTGGCGGGAAAGCTTTGCGCCAGCTCCTCGTCGATGCGCTGCTCGCGCTGCCGTCGGGATTCGGCCGCGGTGGTGGCGGCCAGCTCGGAACCACCGCTGCCGCTGCGCGCCGGCACGACGGCATGGCGATGCAAGGGACGATGAAACAGGGACATGGCGACACCTCCCGATCGGCAAACGACAAATCCGCCACCGGCCTTGCCACGCATGGCGCTCACAACCCCAGGTTGTTGTGCTCCAGCACGCGCTCGGCGCGATAGCTTGAACGAACCAGCGGCCCGGCCACGGCTTCCACAAAGCCCTTGGACAGCGCCAGCTCGCGGTACTGGCGAAACTCGTCGGGCGTCACGAAGCGCTGCACCGCCAGATGGTGCGGGCTGGGGCGCATGTACTGGCCCAGCGTGACCACGTCGACGTTGGCGGCACGAATGTCGTCCAGGGTGCGGTCGATCTCGTCGTCGGTCTCGCCCAGGCCCAGCATCAGGCTGGTCTTGGTCAACGTCTTTGGCGCGTGGCGCTTGGCAAAGGCCAGCACGTCCAGCGTCTGCGCGTAGCCGGCGCGCGGGTCGCGCACGGGATGGGTGAGGCGTTCCACCGTCTCCAGGTTCTGCGCGTAGGTGGACAGGCCCGCGTCGAGCACGGTGGCCACATCGGCATGCCGGCCGGCGAAATCAGGGGTCAGCGCCTCCACCGCCGTCTGCGGCGAGCGCTGGTGGATGGCGCGCACGCAGGCGGCATAGTGCGCCGCGCCGCCATCGGGCAGGTCGTCGCGGTCCACCGAGGTCAGCACCACGTAGTTCAGCCCCATCAGCGCCACCGCATCGGCCACCTGCAGCGGCTCCAGCGGATCAAGCCAGCCGTGCGGGTTGCCGGTGCTGACCGCGCAGAACTTGCAGGCGCGGGTGCACACCGAGCCCATCAACATCAGCGTGGCGGTGCCGCGCCCCCAGCATTCGGCGATGTTGGGGCACTTGGACTCGGCGCAGACGGTGTTGAGCTTGTGCGTGTCCACGATGGCGCGCACCGATTCGTAGCGCGCGCCACTGGGCAGCCGGATGCGCAGCCACGGCGGCTTGCGCTCGGCGTCGGGCACGCCGCTGCCGGCGTTGGGGCGGATGCCGCCCTTGATCGCGCGGGTGCCTTGGGGGCTGGTGAACTTGCTGCCGTCGGGGATGGGGGCGTGGTCGCGGGACATGCCGCAGTGTGGCGCGCCGCCGCGGCGCCACGCCATGACGTGGGTCAGGCGCGACCGCTCACAGCCCCCGCTTGGGCGGCACCAGCCGCAGCTTGGTGGGCACGTGGGAGGCGCGCGGGCACAGCAGGCGCTCGATGGCGGCGGCCGACAGCGGGTACGAGTACAGGTAGCCCTGGCCCTCGTTGCAGCCGGCCTGCAGCAGAAACTCGTGCTGTGCCTCGGTCTCGATGCCCTCGGCGATGGTCTTGAGCCCCAGGCTGCGCGACATCGCCAGCATCGCCTCGATGATGGCCGCGTCGTTGCCGCTCTCGGGCAGGCCGGAGACGAACGAGCGGTCGATCTTGAGGTAGGCCACCGCCGGCAACTTGAGATAGGCCATGGAGGAGTAGCCGGTGCCGAAATCGTCGATCGCCACCTCCATGCCCAGCGCGTGCAGCGCGCGCATGGTGCGCTCGGTGTCGTCGCCCATGCGCAGCATGGCGCTCTCGGTGATCTCCAGCATCAACCGGCCCGGCGGCACCTGGCGGCCCTGCAGGGCGCGGCTCACGCCCTCCACGAAGGCGGGGTGGCCAAAGCCGCGCGCCGACACGTTCACCGCCACCCGCACCGGTGGCATGCCGGCCAGGTCCCACGCCTGGATCTGGGCGCAGGCGGTCTGCATCACCCATTCGTCGATGCGGCGGATCAGGCCCAGGCTCTCGGCCACCGGCACGAACTCGCCCGGCATCACCTCGCCGCGCTCGGGATGCTGCCAGCGCACCAGCGCCTCCACCGCCACGATGCGGCCGGTGCGCAGCTCCACGCTGGGCTGGTACACCAGACGAAACTCCTCGCGCACCAGCGCCTGGCGCAGCTCGCTGGCCAGTTGCAGGCGACGGCTGGTGTTGGCGTGCATCATCGGCGTGTAGAAGCGCAGCGTGTTGCGCTCCTCGGTCTTGGCCGCGTACATCGCCGCGTCGGCATTGGCCACCAGGGTGGCCGCGTCCAGGCCGTCCAGCGGGTAGCCGGCGATGCCGATGCTGGCGCTGAGCACGATCTCGTAGTCATCCACCACCAGCGGCTCGGACAGCACGGCCAGCAGCCGCTCGGCCATCGCACGGGCGTCCTCGCGCAGGCCCATGTGGTGGATCAGCACGGTGAACTCGTCGCCGCCGATGCGCCCGGCCACGTCGCCGTCGGACAACTGCCGACGGATGCGCTCGGCCACCTTCACCAGCAACTGGTCGCCGATGGCGTGGCTGTAGCTGTCGTTGACGATCTTGAACGCGTCCAGGTCGATGAACAGCACCGCCGTGGCCAGCCGCTCGCGCTCGGCGATGGCGATGGCCTCGGTGCAGTGGCGCTCGAACTCGGCGCGGTTGACCAGGCCGGTCAGCGGGTCGTGCCGCGCCAGGTGCTCCAGCCGCTGCTGCTGCTGCTTGATGGCCGAGATGTTGGTGAACACCGCCACGTAGTACAGCACCTGGTGCTCGGCATCGCGGATGGCGCTGATGCTCAGCTGCTCGGGGTAGCTGCTGCCGTCGCGGCGGGTGTTCTGCACCTCGCCCAGCCAGTTGTGGCCGGCGGCGATGTCGTCCCAGATGGCCTGCGGCAGCCGCCGCCCGTCGGGCAGGCGACGGGTGGCGTCGAACGGCTTGTCGCGCAGTGCGTGCGCGGTGAAGCCGGTGAGTTGCTCGTGCGCGTCGTTCACCGAGATGACCCGTCGCTGCGGGTCGGCGATGATCACGCCCTCGGCGATGCTGGCCAGCGCCTCGGCCGCGATGCGCCGCTCGCGCTCCATCGCCACGCGCTCGGAAATGTCGCGGATGATGGCCTGGCGCACGCGCAGCCGGCCCCAGTTGGCCAGGCTGCTCTGCGTCTCCACCGGGCGCCGGTCGCCGCCCGGCCCCAGCAGCGCATTGGTGGCGGCGCGCCCCTCCAGCGTGGACACCGCCTGGGTGAACAGGTGCACGTAGCGGTCGCCCACCAGCTCGCCCACGTGCCGCCCGGTCCACTCCGAGGCGGTGCGGTTGGCGTCGAGGATGCGGCCGCTGCCCTCGTCGATCATCACGATGGCGTCGGCGGCGCTGTCGAACAGCAGGCGGTAGCGCTCCTCGCTGCCGCGGATGCTGGCCAGCGTGCGCCGCGCCATCAATACCCACAGCAGCACGGCGATGAAGGCGGCCGTCAGCACGCCGCCAAACAGCACCTGGCTGAACCAGGCTGCGCCCTGGGCCACCTGCAGCGAAAACAGCTTGCTGCGCGGCTCGATGAGGTCGTTGATGGCGCCGATGCGCTCGCGCTGGCGCGCCACCTCCTCATGCGACACCTCGCCCAGGGCATAGGCGTCCTGCAGCTCGGTGGCGATGGCCCCCAGCTCGGCGATGGAGTCGTCGGTGGAGCGCCACGCACGCAGCGCCTCGCGCATGTACGGCGCGCCGGAAAAATGGTGCAGGATGAAAATCACGCCGGGGATCGCCGTGGGCATGGCGTCGCTGCGGCGCAACGCGTCGACCACCGCGTCGTAGTCGTAGTGGCCGGCAATGATGGTGTCGCGCGCCCAGCGGTCGGTGTTGAGCACGGTCAGGTTGCGCTGGAAATCGGCCAGGCTGCGCGCCGAGCCGTTGCCGGCATAGGTGTCCAGCGCCACCACGGCCTGCTTTTGCGCCTTGGACCAGACGCTCTCGCCGTTGAGAAAGCCGGCGAGAGCCCCCTGGGTCTGCAGCGCGCCCCAGGTGAGCGCCAGGATCAGCGCCACCATGGCTAGCAATGCGTAGACCAGCGGCATCAGGCGCCGCGAAAGAGGCCGTTGCAGGGTCATCGGAAAGGTTCGCATGGATGCCTTTATCTCACGATTCATGCATCCCTGCGCCCTCCACCCCACTGCAACGGCCCATCCGTCAGGCCGCCGCCTCGCTCAGCACCTCCAGCGTGCGTGGCGGCTGCACGCAGCGGTCCGCCAGGATCCGCATGCTGGTGTAGCTGCGCTTGATGCACGCGGTGATGTGCGCCACTTCCTCGGCCGCCGGCGCCGTGCCCATCAGGGTACAGACGATCTCCAGCGCTTCCCATGGGTGGGTATCGTCATAGGCGGCATGCAACTGTAGCCAGCGCAGCGAACCGGCCCGCGTTTTCTCGGGGAAACGCTCGGCATAGGCGGCATTGTCGTACAGCAGTTGCGACCACTCCCCGGTGGCGCCCTCCACCGCGTAGTTGGTGGCGGCGATGGAAGCCACCAGGCTGTCGCCGCTGCTCACCTCCTCGCACCATTGCGCCAGGGTCTGGGTGCCGCGCGGCGGCATGGCGTGCAGCACCTCGTCGCGCGCGATGCCCGCGCCCTCGGCCCAGTGCAACCAGTACTCGGCGTGGTTCTGCTCCACGCGGATATTGCGCACCAGCCAGCGCCGGGCCAGGTTGTCGCCGGCGCTGCGGCCGTAGCGGGTCTTGAGCAGGCTCATGGCCATGTAGCCGGGAAAACGCTCGATCACCGGCCAGATGCCGCACATGAAATTGACGGTGCCGTCGCGGCCCAGCGTGCCGTCGGCCATCCGGCCCCACAGCTCGTGATCGACCACGCTCTGCTTGGTGCTGGCGCAGTCGGCCACCATGTCCTGCGCCCACTGCGGGTAGCTGCTCAGCTCGGTCAGGGGGCCGGTGCGTTCGAAATGCGTGCTCATGTCGTTCTCCAGTGAGATGCGAATGAAAAGCCGTAGGGCCTACGGCCTCGGAAAACCGGCGCGGGAGACAGGGATCCCTCTTGCCGGCCGTGCTTCAACATCGCAAGCGATGCCAAATCTCGTCTCATTGCCACCACGCCGGGAGCCGGCGAAAGCACGCACAAACCGCCCCGGCACGGTGGCCCGGCCGGTCATGGCTCGTGTGGCGTACCCCTTGCCGCCCCGGCGGCGCCCCTGCCCCTCCGGCAGCGGCGCCACGCACAACAGGTCGATAGTCGCGCAGCCGCCGGCGCAGGGAAAGCGCCAGGCGCACAAACCCGCCGCCCTGCCGCGCCACAGACGGCCGGAATGAACATCCACACATCCATACAGGCACGTTGCGGCGCAAGTGCGTATAATTGGTCGATTCGTCCCTCAAAAACCTGCGTGACGGCCACCGCGCCGCCCGAGTCGATCCCATGTCCATAGAAAACCTGCGCAACATCGCCATCGTCGCCCACGTCGATCACGGCAAGACCACTCTCGTCGACTGCCTGCTGAAACAGTCCGGCACGCTCAACGAGCGTACCGTGCTGGCCGAGCGGGTGATGGACTCCAATGACCAGGAAAAAGAGCGCGGCATCACGATTCTGGCCAAGAACACCGCCATCACCTGGCAGGGCAACCGCATCAACATCGTCGACACCCCCGGACACGCCGACTTCGGCGGCGAGGTGGAGCGCGTGCTGTCGATGGTGGACACCGTGCTGATCCTGGTCGACGCGATGGACGGCCCGATGCCGCAGACCCGCTTCGTGACGCAAAAGGCGTTCGCGATGGGCTTCAAGCCGATCGTGGTGATCAACAAGGTCGACCGCCCCGGCGCCCGCCCCGAGTGGGTGGTGGAGCAGGTGTGGGACCTGTTCGACCGCCTCGGCGCCACGCCGGAGCAGATGGAATTCCCGATCGTCTACGCCTCGGCGCTGAACGGCTACGCCAGCCTCGACGAGAACGTGCGCGAGGGCGACATGACCCCACTGTACGAGGCCATCATGCAGCACGCGCCCAAGCCGGAGGTCGATCCGGAAGGCCCGTTCCAGATGCGCATCAGCCAGCTGGACTACAACAACTTCGTCGGCGTGATCGGCATCGGCCGCATCCAGCGCGGCACCCTGAAAAAGAACATGCCGGTGGCGGTGATCGACCGTGAGGGCAAGAAGCGCCAGGGCAAGGTGCTGCAGGTGCTGGGCTTCCTGGGCCTGGAGCGCATCGAGCAGGAGAGCGCCGAGGCCGGCGACATCGTGGCCATCTCCGGCATCGCCGAGCTGACCATCTCCGACACCGTCACCGCGCTGGAAGCCCCCGAGGCCCTGCCCGCGCTGACCGTCGACGAGCCGACCATCAGCATGACCTTCCAGGTCAACAACTCGCCGTTCGCCGGCAACAAGGACCTCTCCGGCGGCAAGTTCCTCACCAGCCGCCAGATCAAGGACCGCCTCGACCGCGAGCAGGTGCACAACGTGGCGCTGAAAGTGGAGCAGGGTTCGGACGCCGACAAGTTCCTGGTCTCCGGCCGTGGCGAGCTGCACCTGTCGGTGCTGATCGAGACCATGCGCCGCGAAGGCTACGAGCTGGCCGTGTCGCGCCCCGAGGTGATCATCAAGGACATCGACGGCCAGAAGATGGAGCCGATCGAGCAGCTGGTGGTCGACGTGGAAGAGATCCACCAGGGCCCGGTGATGGAGCGATTGGGCATCCGCAAGGGCCAGCTCAAGAACATGGAGCCGGACGGCAAGGGCCGCGTGCGCCTGGAGTACATGATCCCGGCGCGTGGCCTGATCGGCTTCCAGAACCAGTTCAAGACCCTCACCCAGGGCTCGGGCCTGCTGTTCCACGTGTTCGACCATTACGGCCCGAAGGAAGAAGGCCAGATCGCCAAGCGCCAGAACGGCGTGATGATCGCCAACGCTGGCGGCACCACCCCCGCCTACTCGCTGGGGCCGCTGCAGGAGCGCGGCAAGCTGTTCGCCGCCGAAGGCGACAACGTGTATGAAGGCCAGCTGGTCGGCATCCACGCCAAGGACAACGACCTCACCGTCAACGCGATCAAGCCCAAGCCGCTGACCAACATGCGCGCCGCCGGCAAGGACGACGCGATCCAGCTGACCCCGGCGATCAAGTTCTCGCTGGAGCAGGCACTGGACTTCATCGACGACGACGAGCTGGTCGAGGTGACGCCGAAGGAAATCCGCCTGCGCAAGAAGCACCTCACCGAGAACGACCGCAAGAAGGCCATGCGCGGCGGCGGCAACTGATCGCCGCCCCGCCAAGCCGCACGCAGAAGGCCGCCGCAAGGCGGCCTTCTGCGTTTGGACCGACAGGATCAACGGGGCGCGTGCTGGCAAACGCGCATGCTCGCCAAACGCCGCATCCCTTTATAGGAGCGGCTTCAGCCGCGATGCTTTTGGTTTTTTTGTAGGAGCGCACCGAAGTGCGCGATGGGCGCAGCGAAAAGCATCGCGCACAAGGTGCGCTCCTACGGGTCGGCCTTGGCAACAACCTACAGCACAGGCAACTGCGCGCGCTCCAGCGCGGCGATGTGGCGTTCCAGGCGAGGGCCGAGGTAGCAGTGCGAGCCGCAGGGCAGCAGGCCGGCGTCGCCGAAGGTGCGCAGGTACCACGCGGGAGTGCGCGACACGAAGCCCTCGCGGTCGCCCACCACGTCGTCGCGGCTGGTGAACACCTCCAGAAAAGCCACGCCCTCCAGCATGTCCACGATGCCGCCCAGGCCGGCGCGGATCTCGGCGGGCTTGAGGTAGTGCAGCACGTCGGTGCACACGATCAGGTCGAAGCGCTGGTCGAAGCGCAGGTATTCCAGCTGGCCGAACGTGGCCAGCCCCACGTTGCGGCTGCGACCGTAGCGCGCGGCCACGTATTCGCTCGCATCCAGCCCGCGATAGTCGATGCCCGGGCGCAGCGCGCGCAGCGGCGCGCGCCACACCGCCTCGCCGCAGCCCACGTCGAGCACGTTGCGGATGGGACGCGCCAGGTAGTACTCCGCCTGCGCCACCACCATCGCCACCTTGCGCCGCAGCTCGGCGGGCGAGCCCACGGCGTGGTTCGGGTCGCGGTACCACTTGTCGAAATAGTCGCGGTCGTAGAGCTTGGACATGGTCGGCGCCGGCCAAAAACCGCATGGTAACCGTCGCAGACGGCGAGACATATCTGGGCGACAATCGTCCTCCACACAGGGATCGCCTTTCGTGAGTTCCACACCCGACACCATGCCGATCGAGCCCGGCCTGATGGTCGTCCACGGCAACCGCCTGGAAGACCTGCGCGACCTGCTGGTTGCCTGGCTGGTGCGCGCGCCGCTGGCGCCACTGGAAGACGAGCTGATGCTGGTGCAGAGCAACGGCATCGCGCAGTGGCTGAAGCTGGCGCTGGCGCGCGACGCCGGCGGCATGGGCATCAGTGCGGCGGTGGACGTGCAACTGCCCGGCCGTTTCCTGTGGCGCGCCTACCGCGCCGTGCTGGGCCGCGAGGCGGTGCCGGCCGATTCGCCGTTCGACAAGTCGCGCCTGACCTGGCGCCTGATGCGCCTGCTGCCCACGCAACTGGGCGACGAGGCGTTTGCGCCGCTGCGCCATTTTCTCGGCGAGGGCCACGTCGACGCGGCACGGCTGTTCCAACTGGCGCGGCAGGTGGCCGACCTGTTCGACCAGTACCAGGTCTATCGCGCCGACTGGCTGGATGACTGGGCGCAGGGCCGCGACGTGCTGCGCGATCCGCGCGGGCAACGCCAGCCGCTGCCTGCCACCCAGCGCTGGCAGGCATGCCTGTGGCGCGCGCTGCTGCACGACGTGGGCGCCGCACAACGCGACAGCCACCGCGCCGCCGTGCATCGCGCCTTTCTCGATCGCGCCGCAACGCTGGAAGCACGGCCCGCCGGCCTGCCCCGGCGCATCGTGGTGTTCGGCATCTCCTCGCTGCCGCAGCAGACGCTGGAGGCGCTTACCGCGCTGGGCCGCGTCTGCCAGGTGTTTCTGCTGGTGACCAACCCGTGCCGGCATTACTGGGCCGACGTCATCGAGGATCGCGAGCTGCTCAAGGCCGAACAGCGCCGCCACGCGACCAAGCCCGGCGCGCCGGACACCCCCGCGTACGAGGCGCTGCACCTGCACGCCAACCCGCTGCTTGCCGCCTGGGGCAAGCAGGGCCGCGACTATATCCGCCTGCTCGACGGTTTCGACACGCCGGCACACTACCGCGCGCGCTTTGCCGCGCTGGGCCGCGACATCGACCTGTTTGCCGACCCCGGCCGCGACACCCTGCTGCACCAGGTGCAACAGGCCATTCTTGACCTCGAACCGCTGCCCGCCGACCCCGCGCAACGCCGGCCGCTGATGCCCGGCGACGAGTCGCTGCGCTTCCACGTGGCGCACAACCCGCAGCGCGAAGTGGAGATCCTGCACGACGAGCTGCTGGCGCTGTTCGAGCGCGCCGCGCACGAGGGCCGGCCGTTGGCGCCGCGCGACGTGATGGTGATGGTGCCGGACATCCAGACCTACGCGCCGCACATCCAGGCCGTATTCGGCCGCATCCCGCCCGGCGATCCGCGCCACCTGCCATGCACCATCGCCGACCGCCCCGCGCGCGGTGGCGCGCCGCTGCTGGTGGCGCTGGAGCAACTGCTACGCCTGCCCGAATCGCGCTTCGCCGCCGGCGACATCCTCGACCTGCTCGACGCACCCGCGCTGCGCCGCCGTTTCCACCTGGACGAGGCCGACCTGCCCGTGCTGCGCCGCTGGATCGAGGGCGCCGGCATCCGCTGGGGACTCGACGGCGCGCAAAAGCAAAGCCTCGGTCTGCCGCCCGAGGAGCAGAACAGCTGGCGCTTCGGCCTGCGCCGCATGCTGCTGGGCTATGCCGTGGGCGACGGCGCCTCACTGCACGGCATCGCGCCGTATGCCGAAGTGGGCGGGCTCGACGCCGCCCTGGTCGGGCCGCTGGCTCTGCTGCTCGACCATCTGGAACACGCCTGGCGCAGCCTGGCCACGCCCGCCACGCCCGCGCAGTGGGCAGTGCGACTGCGCGAATTGCTGGCGACCCTGTTCGACGCCGGCCGCGACGATGACGACGCCGTGCTGCTGCAGCGGCTTGACGATGCGCTGACCGATTGGGAGCAGGCGTGCGCGGATGCCGGGCCACTTTTGCTCCCCCTCGCCGTGGTGCGCGAGCACTGGCTGGGCGCCATCGACGAAAGCCGCCTGTCGCAGCGGTTCCTGGGTGGCGCGGTGAGCTTTGGCACCCTGCTGCCGATGCGTGCGATCCCGTTTCGCGTGGTCTGCCTGCTCGGCATGAACGACGGCGACTACCCGCGCCGCCACGACGCGCCCGACTTCGACCTGATGGCCTTGCCGAAACAGCAACGCCCCGGCGACCGCTCGCGCCGTGAGGATGACCGCTACCTGTTTCTCGAAGCCCTGCTCTCCGCCCGCGACGCGCTGCACGTGAGCTGGGTGGGCAAGAGCGCGCGCGACAACACCGTGCTGCCGCCGTCGGTGCTGGTGGGCCAGTTGCGCGATTACCTCGCCGCCGGTTGGAGATCGTGTCGGAGTCAATTTTCGCAGGCCGCGAAAATTGGCTCCGACACGATTTCCACTGACGCAAGCGCAAAGCCCCACCACCGTCATTCCTGCGAAAGCAGGAATCCAGCGACTTCAGCGCTGCCAGCGGCGCTGGATCCCCGCTTTCGCGGGGATGACGAGCTTGAGTCAGCGCCATTGGACTCCGACCCCCTTGCCTCCCTCACCACCCACTACCCCCTGCAAGCCTTCAGCCCGCGCTATTTCGACGGCAGCGGCGACGCGCGCGTGTTCACCTACGCGCGTGAATGGCAGCGTGCGCGGGAGGGGAAAGGGGGTCAGAGTCACTTTTCGCCGGCTGCAAAAATCGACGCCGACCCGAACGCCGCCGACCCAGGCGCAAAGCCTCACCACCGTCATTCCTGCGAAAGCAGGAATCCAGTGGATTCAGCGCCGCCAGAGGCGCTGGATCCCCGCTTTCGCGGGGATGACGAGCTTGAGCCAGTGCCATCGGACGCCGACCCCATTTCCACCGTCGACCTGCGCCTGCTGCAACGCTTCCTCAAGTCGCCCGCGAAAACCTTCTACGCCCTGCGCCTTGGCGTGCATTTCGATGCGCTGGACGACGTCGACGCGGACAACGAGGCCTTTGCGCTGAATGGGCTTGAGCGCCACCTCGCCACCGACACCTTGCTGCGCACCGCCATCGCCGCCGGCACCGCGGCGCTCGTGCCCGCCGCGCAACGCCTGCGCGAACAAGGCGGCCTGCCGCCCGGCAGCTTCGGCGCGCTGGCGCTGCAACCCATCACGCAGGCCGCGCACGACGCCGGCCGCGCATGGCACGCGCTGGACACGCGCTGGCCGCATGCCAGCGGCATGCGCGAGCTGCAGCACGAGGCGCACGGCCTGCGCATCGAGGACTGGCTGGGCGACCTGCGCGACGACGGCGCGGGCGGCCACGTGCGCCTGATCGCCACCGCCAGCGCGCTGGCCAGAAACGACGTCGTGCGCCACGACAAGCTGCTGGATGCCTGGGCCGCGCACCTGCTGGCCAACGCCAACGCGCTGCGGCTCAGCAGCCATCTCGTCGGCCCGGATGCCACGCTGACGCTTGCCGCCCTGCCCGCCGATACCGCGCGCGCCCATCTGGACGAGCTCTGCGCCGCACTGCGCGCCGGCATGCAATCGCCGCTGCCGATCGCGCGCCAGACCGCGTTCGCCTGGCTGCGGGTGGAGGCGGCCAATCTGGACGCGACCGACGACAAGCGCAAAGACCCCGCCCAGGCCGCCCGCCAGTGCTACGACCACACGGACGGCCCGTTCGGCCATGGCGAAGTGGACGACGACGCCTGCCTGCAACGCGAGTGGCCCGACTTTGCCGCGCTGCATCGCGCCGGCTTCGAGAACTGGCTGCACCTGTACCGGCCGCTGCTCACGGCCACGCGCCACGACGGAGACGCCGCATGACCGCGCCCGCGCCGCTCAACCCGCTGCGCCTGCCGCTGGCCGGCACGCAACTGATCGAGGCCAGCGCCGGCACCGGCAAAACCTGGACCATCGCCGCGCTGTACCTGCGCCTGGTGCTGGGCCACGGCCGCGACGAGCCGCTGCTGCCGGCGCAGATCCTGGTGATGACCTTCACCAAGGCCGCCACCGCCGAGCTGCGCGAGCGCATCCGCGAGCGGCTGGCCGAGGCTGCCGGCGTATTTCGCGGCCAGGGGGACGCCGACGATTTCCTGCGCTCGCTGATCGCCGACTACCCCGACGATGACGCCCGCGCCGCCGCCGCGCGCAAGCTGGAGCTGGCCGCGCGCTGGATGGACGAGGCGGCGGTGTTCACCATCCACGGCTGGTGCCAGCGCATGCTGGTGCAGCACGCCTTTGACAGCGGCGAGGCGGCCAGCGAGGACGGCATCGCCGACGAGAACGCCTTGCTGGCCGAGGCCGTGCGCGACTACTGGCGCCGTTTTCTTTTTCCGCTGGACGACGCGGCCGCCGCGCAGGTCACGCAACTGTGGACCACGCCCGACGCGCTGCAGCTCGCCATCAAGCCGCTGCTCCCCAGCGCACCCGACGCGCTGCGCCTCGGCGGCCAGCCGATCCCCGCCATCACCGATCCCGCCAACGTGCTGGACGCGGCCGCCACCGCGCTGCGCGAGGCCGAGACGCGCGCGCGCACGTTGTGGCGCGAGCACGGCGAGGCGATCGCGCAGCAGTTGCGCGAGGCGATGGAACACGGCGTGCTCAACGCCAGAAGCTACAAGCCCGACACGCTGGCCGCCGACCACGCCGCGTTCGACGCCTGGTGCACGCCGCCCTCCGATTCATCGTCGCCCCAGCAAAAGCCGGGGCCCAGTGACGTTCAGCACCCGAATGCGCAGCCGCGGGATTCCCGCGTTCGCGGGAATGACGGGCATGGCAACGGCGCCACACCCGACGCCAGCACGCTGATGCGCCACACCACCGCCAAGTTGCAAGGCGCCACGCGCAAGAACCAGTCCACGCCCACGCATCCGTTCTTTGCCGCCATCGGCGCCGTGCTGGAGGCGCAATCCCGCGCCGCCAGCCAGCAGCCCCTGCTGCTGGCCCACGCCGCCACGTGGATCGCGCAGCGGCTGGACGAGGTGCGCCGCGCGCGCGCCGTGCTCGGCTACGACGACATGCTCAAGCGCCTCGCCAATGCCCTGCACGGCGGCAATGGCGACGCGCTGGCGCGCACCATCGCCACGCAATATCCGGTGGCGCTGGTGGACGAGTTCCAGGACACCGATCCGCTGCAATGGCGCAGCCTGCAGCGCATCTATGGCGAGCGCGACGACACCGCGCTGCTGTTGATCGGCGATCCCAAGCAGGCGATCTACGGTTTTCGCGGCGCCGACATCCACACCTACCTGCGCGCCCGCGAAAGCGCCGCCCGCCCGCACTGGACACTGGGCACCAACCACCGCTCCACCGCCGCGCTGGTGACGGCGGTGAACCGCGTGTTCGAGCAGGCCGCCACGCAGCCGCAAGGCGCGTTCGGCTTCGGTGAAGACCTGCCTTTTGTCGCGGTGCAGGCCAAGGGCCGCACGGACGTCCTGCAGCTCGACGGCGCGCCGATGCCGGCGATGCAGATGGCCGTCCATCCGTCCATCGAGCCGCTGTCCACCGACGCCTGGCGCAAGGCCATGGCCGCCCACGCCGCCGCGCAACTGGTCAGCTGGCTGGGTGCGGCGCAGGACGGTCGCTGCGGCTTCGCGTCGAACGATGGCGGCTTCACGCCGCTGCAGCCCGGCGACGTCGCCATCCTCGTGCGCGACCGGCGCGACGCCGATGCCATGGCCGACGCACTGCATCGGCGCGGCCTGGCCCACGTCTACCTGTCCGACCAGCAATCGGTATATGCCAGCGCCGAGGCCACCGACCTGCTGCGCTGGCTGCACGCCTGCGCCCGTCCCGGCAACGACCGCGCCATGCGCGCCGCGCTGGCCACGCCCGGCATGGCGCGCAGCCTGGCCGAACTGGCCGCGCTGGACGACGACGAGGCCATCCGCGAAACCTGCGACGGCCACTTTCGCCACGCGCATGCGCTGTGGCAACGCCACGGCGTGCTGGCGATGCTGCACGAGCTGCTGCACCGCTTTGACCTGCCCGCACGGTTGCTCGCCCGCGACGGCGGCGAGCGCGCGCTCACCAACCTGCTGCACCTGGCCGAGCTGCTGCAGCAGGCCGCCACCGGGCTGGATGGCGAGCATGCGCTGGTGCGCTTTCTCGCCGCGCAGATCGCCAACCCCGGCAGCGGCGAAAGCGCCGACGCGCAGCTGGTGCGGCTGGAAAGCGAGGCGGCGCTGGTCAAGCTGGTGACCGTGCACAAATCCAAGGGCCTGGAATACCCGGTGGTGTTGCTGCCCTTTGCCTGCGGCTTCCGCGAAACCGACGCCAAGCGCGCCGTGGCCACGCGCGACAGCGAAGGCCACACGCAGCTCGACCTGCAACCGGACGACGACGCCCTGCACCAGGCCGAGCGCGAGCGCCTGCAGGAGGACCTGCGCCTGCTCTACGTGGCGCTCACCCGCGCCCGCCACCTGTGCTGGGTGGGCGTGGCCAACCTCAAGCACGGCAATCGCAAAGATTCCGACCTGCACAAATCCGCATTCGGCTACGTGCTGGCCGGCGGCCAGCCCATCCCGCCCGAGACGTTGCTGTCGCGCGTGCGCGCACTCGCCGATGACGCCACCCTCCACGTCATCCCGCTGGCGGACGACGCCGACGAACACCGCCATCACGCCGCCACCCAGGCCAACCTCAGCCGCGACGCACGCCCGTGCACGCTGAAGCCGACCGAGCCGTGGTGGATCGCCAGCTACAGCGCGCTGGCGCACAGCGACGCGTCCAGTACGCCGCGCCCCGCCCCCGAAACCGCCAGCCAGGCCACGCTGGCCGAAAACGTCAACACGGGCAACGCGGACGCCAGCGGCACCGACGCGCACGGCATCCACGCTTTCCCGCGCGGTGCACACGCCGGCACTTTTCTGCACGACCTGTTGGAGAGCTGCGCCAACGAGGGTTTCGCACGCGCCGCCGCGCCTTCCGCCAGCCTGCGCGACACCATCGCGCGGCGCTGCCAGGCGCGCGGCTGGCAAGCGTGGATCAAGCCGCTGACCGCGTGGATGCCCGAGCTGCTGCGCTCGCCGCTGCCGCTGCCCGACGGCGGCAGCATGCCGCTGGCCGCGCTGGCCGATGCCACGCGCTATCGCGCCGAGCTGGAGTTCTGGTTCGAGGCCAACCACGTCGATGCCGCCGCGCTGGATCGCCTGGTCAGCACGCACACGCTGGACGGCGCGCCCCGCCCGGCGCTGCCCGCCAACCACGTCAACGGCCTGCTCAAGGGCTTCATCGACCTGGTGTTCGAGCACGACGGGCGCTGGTACGTGGCCGACTACAAATCCAACTGGCTGGGCGGCCACGCCGGCGCCTACACCGACGCGGCCATGCGCGACTCCGTGCTGCAAAGCCGCTACGACCTGCAATACGCCATCTACACGCTGGCCCTGCATCGCCAGCTGAAGGCACGCCTGCCCGGCTACGACTATGAGCGGCACATGGGCGGCGTGCTCTACCTCTACCTGCGCGGCATGGACGGCGACGGCCATGGCGTGCATCGCGAACGCCTGCCGTTGGCGCTGGTCGACGCACTGGATCGCCTGTTTGCCACCGGAGGCATCGCCCATGCGGCTTGACGCCCTGTTCGCCCACGCGCTGGAGCAGCAACGCCTGCGTCCGCTGGACGTGGCCTTTGCGCGCTTTTTGGCCGAGCACGACGCGGACATCGCGCCCGCGCTGCCGTGGCTGGCGGCCCTGCTCAGCCGGCAACTGGCCGACGGCCACCTCTGCCTCGACCTGACCGCGCTGCCCGCGCTGGCGCAGGAGCAGGACTGGCCCGAACACTGGTGCGCGCTGGCCGACACGCTGCACGACGGCGACGCCCTGCACCTGCCCGCCTCGCCCCTGCTCGCCACCGGCGACGATGGCGAGCCGGCCGACGCGCCGCTGGTGCTGGACGGCACGCGGCTCTACCTGCGCCGCTACTGGAACCATGAGCGCCAGGTGGCGCAAGGCATCCTCGACCGCGTGACGTGCGCGGAAACACCGGTGGCGCATTTCGCCGACGAACTGGCGCGGCTGTTTCCCGACACCGCCACACCCGACTGGCAACGCATCGCCTGCGCGCTGGCCGCACGCGGCCGCTTTGGCGTCATCACCGGCGGCCCCGGCACCGGCAAGACCACCACCGTGGTGCGCCTGCTCGGCCTGCTGCAAACGCTGCACCTGCGAGAGCACGCCAGGCCGCTGCGCATCCGCCTGGCCGCGCCCACCGGCAAGGCGGCGGCGCGGCTCAATGCCTCCATCGCCGCGCAACGGGCGCAACTGGACGTGGACGACAGCGTGCGCGCCGCCATCCCCGCCCAGGTCGAAACCCTGCACCGCCTGCTCGGCGCGCGACCGGACACGCGCCGCTTTCGCCACGACCGCGCCAACCCGCTGCACCTGGATGTGCTGGTGATCGACGAGGCGTCGATGATCGACCTGGAGATGATGTCCGCCGTGCTGGCCGCCCTGCCCGCCAGCGCGCGGCTGGTCTTGCTGGGCGACAAGGACCAGCTCTCCTCCGTGGAGGCCGGCGCCGTGCTGGGCGACCTGTGCCGCCGCGCCCCGGCCGGCCACTACGACCAGGCCACCGTGCAATGGCTGCGCACCACCGCCGGCCAGGACATCGCCGACTGGGCCAGCAGCGACGCGCAACCGCTCGACCAGCACGTGGCCATGCTGCGCCACAGCCACCGCTTCGGCGCCGGCAGCGGCATCGGCCGGCTGGCCGAGGCCGTCAACCAGGGCGACGCCGACGCCGTGCACGCACGGCTGGCCGAGGCCACCGCCGACCTGTCGTGGCAGCCCTCGGCCACACCGGCACGGCTGGTGGAGCTGGCCGTCGAGGGCCACGGCGAAAACGCCCCCGGCTATCGCCACTACCTGCAGCAGTTGCAGCACACACGCCCGGCCCCCGACGCCGGCAGCGACGCCCACGATGCCTGGGCACACGATGTCCTGCAGGCGTTCAACCGCTTCCAGTTGCTGTGCGCCGTGCGGCAGGGGCCGTTTGGCGTGCACGAGCTCAACCGGCTCATTGCCGCAGCGCTGCAGGCACGCGGCCTGGTCGACGCCAGCCACGACTGGTACGAGGGCCGTCCGGTCATGGTCACCCGCAACGACTACGTGCTGGGCCTGGCCAACGGCGACGTGGGCATCTGCCTGCGCCTGCCCGACGCGCACGGCACGCCACGATTGTCGGTGGTGTTTCCGGACGACACCACGACCGGCACCCGATCACGCCGCATCCTGCCCTCGCGCCTTGGCGACGTGGACACCGTCTACGCCATGACCGTGCACAAATCGCAGGGCTCGGAATTCGACCACACCCTGTTGACCCTGCCCACCGACCCCGGCCCCCTGCTCACCCGCGAGCTGCTCTACACCGGCATCACCCGCGCCCGCCGCCACTTCACCCTGGCCGCCAGCCAGGACATCGTGACCCTCGCCATTCAAACCCGCACCCGCCGCCACTCCGGCCTGTCACACCGCCTCTCACCCACCCCGTAACAACGCGCACTGAGGCAGCCGCTTTCGTGGAGCGAATCGCGACTGAAGTCGCTCCCACAGCAACAACCGGCAGCCCGTAGGAGCGCACCTGAAGTGCGCGATGCTCTTCGGTACGCCTATCGCGCACAAGGTGCGCTCCTACAGGTTTGGCGCACCTTGTGGGAGCGGTTTCAGCCGCGATGCTCTTGATCTGGGGCTCATCGAAAGCAAGAGCATCGCGACTGAAGTCGCTCCTACAGCAACGCCGCCAACCCGTAGGAGCGCACCTGTGCGCGATGCTGTTGCCTTTGAAAAGCATCGCGCACAAGGTGCGCTCCTACAGTCGCCTCGCATCATGTGGGAGCGGCTTCAGCCGCGATGCTTTTCGTTACGCCAACCGCGCGCGGCGGCCACAGGCGTCTGGGACTTACTGGCAGGTGGCGCCGGGTGCGAGTTTGGTGGAGGCGGCGCGGCCGGAGCTGGCGAGCTCCAGGCGGATGCCGGGGACGGCGGCGGTGCTGGTGCCGACGGTGTCGGCATCGAGGGTCTTGGCGCAAATGATCACCGAGGCGCTGGTGGGGGTGCCGCCCACCAGCAGTTCACCGCGCGAATTGAAGGTGAGCACGCCGGCCACGCTGGTACGTATGGATGTGCCGGTGGGAGCGGCCACTTCGCGCTGCAGTTCGTCCCCTGCCGCATAGGCCTTGTTGGGCGCGGCGGCGACGTAGACCAGCCAGCCCTCGTCGTAACTCTTGCCGGCGGCACAAGTGGTGCCGCCACTGGCGGCCAGCGGGCAGATGGAGATGTAGCTGCGCGTGGTGGCTGCCTGCCCGCGGGCAAACTGCAGGTCGGAGCGGATGCTGTTGGATTGGGCCACCGCACGATTGCGACGCAGGAAGTCGCGCATGCTGGGATAGGCAATGGTGGAGAGGATGCCCAGTACCGCCAGCGCCACCATCAGCTCCAGCAGGCTGAAGCCGGCGATGCGACGGTGCGCACGCCGGACGGATGCGACGTCATGGGAAAACATGTCGGGCAGTCGGCAGGTAGGCATCGGGATCATCCACGGTCGCAATACTGGGCGATGTGCTGCTGCGCCTCGGCGGTGGCGGCCGCCCGCTGTTCAGCGGTAAGCCGGGTGGCCGTGGCGATGTTGTCGGGGCTTTGCAGCGCACCGGTATCGAGCACCATCGCCGAGCCGGACAACAGTCGCAGGTTGTTGCGTGCGGTGGCACAGGCTTGCTTGCGGAACTCGTCCTTGGCGGCGTCCAGCTCGCTCGCCACCTTGGCCGGTGCGGCCACGGTGGCCGGCTCGGCGGGTGCGGTCACGGGCGTGTCGCCGTGCACTTGCACTGTCTGCGCACGGGTTTTGGCAGGGGCCTGTTCGCTGTAGTGGGTGACGCCCTGGGCATCGACCCACTTGTAGTAGGTCTGCGCCGAGGCGACGGCGGCCAGCGTGGCCGCCACCATCGCCACCAGCAGACGCACCGTGCTCAATGCCCGCCCCAGCAGGTATCGGCCGTGGCCGTGCCTGACGAGCCCTTGGCGCCCGAACGGCGAAGCGAGAACGCGGTGCAACCGCCATCCTGCGTCTGCGTGCCCCGTGCGGTGGCGGTGACCTGGTAGTCAGTGCTGCTGGCCGAGGCGATGGCCACGGTGAAGTAGCGGCCGGCCATGTCGTCGGTGGCACCCAGATCAGCCAGGTTGTCGGTGTACTCGTTGTTGGAGAAGTAGTAGTTCTCCTGCCGCGAGGCGAGATCCTGCAGCGCGCGGGTCGCCTCGGAACGGTGCCCTTTCAGCACGTACTGCCGGTATGACGGCACGGCAATGGCAGCCAGGATCGAGATGATGACCACCACGATCATCAACTCGATCATGCTGAAACCACGGGAATGGCGGTTGCTTGTCTTCATTGGTTGTCCATCGGTTCGCGCCACGAAATCTCGCCGTTGCTGGCGGCGCCCAATGCGCCGATTTCCTGCAGTTTGGTGCCGCCACCAATACCCAGCGCCGCCGTCACCTTGCCGTTGCCCACATGCAGCACCGGCGAGGATGCCTTGCCGCTGCCCAACCCGACCTTGTTCGACACGGCGTCGTCACTGCCGCCGAAGGAACTGTACAGGGAAGGATCGGAGGTACCCGTCTGATAATTGGTGCCGTACAGGTAGCTGGTGCCAGGCACCGGCACCGGGTTGCATTCGCTCTGGTTGGCCGCGTTCTTGTCGGCCAGGCTGGCGGGGATGTACGTGGGCGTGAGCAGGATGCCGTTGTAGAGCACCTGGCTGCTGACCACGCGCTCGGACGGCTGCTGCGCGGCAATGGCGCTGTTGCCGGCGGACAACCGCAGCTTCCAGCCGGAATAGGTGTAGCAACCCGTCGTGGCGTCGCGCTGGGTCAACACGCCCACCAAGGTATCCAGGTTGGAGCTGTCATCGAACGCTTCGTCATCCGCGGGCAGACCGGACACGGTCCCGTCGGACGCTACGGTCACATCGGTGGCGTCGAACAGCGGATCCACCGAGGGCATCTCCTTGCAATCGCCATCGAGCCAGCCCAGCAGGCTGTTGTCGGATACGCCGTAGATGTACTGCTGCTGGACGCCTTGTGCCGACGTGCCGCTGTCGTCATTGGTGGTGTACGAGCGCCCGGTACCGAAGTAGATCATGGCGCGCTCGGTGCCATCGAGCGCCACCGTCGGCCGCACCGTTACGGGCTGGTCGGTCTGGATCACCTGCTTGAGCACCCAGCTGCCGGGGTTGCTGGTATCGGCCGCCGTGCTGGTGTCCGTGGACGTGTTCATGTCCAGCTTCCACAGGCCGCCACTGAAAATGCCGGTGGCCTTGGTCAGGTCCATGTCGGTGGGGTTGGTGACCACACCGAAATAGACGGCCTCGGCGCTGTTGTTGAGGTCGAAATCGGAGGCCACCATGTCGCCGGCAAAGCTGTTTTCGGGGCCCGTGGCCAGCGTGGCGAGCGGTGTACTGGACTTCTTCGACACGATGTCCTTCAGGTCGTACACCCATACGGTGAGCTTGTTGTCCGGTGCGGCAACGGGCTTGTTCAGTGCGCCGTTGGGGCCACCGTTGTCCACCGGACCGGAGCCGATGGTGAGCAGGTAGTGCAGCTTGCCGTCGCTCTGCTTGTGCACCGAGAACGCCGGCGCGGACGTGGTGAACGTGCCGGTGGTGATCTCGCCCAGTACCGTCGGCGGCTGCTCGGGGTCGGTGATGTCCAGCAGCACATAGGCAGGTGCGGAGGTCTGGTAATCGTCCGGCGTGCCGTTGCCGCCCGTGCTGCCGTTGCCCACGGTATCCACCGTGATCGGACCGCCGCCCAGGCGGAACGGCACCACCATCACCGTGCCCCAGCCGCAGACGTGACCCTTGGCGTCCTTGACCGTGGAGGTGCCAGCGGCGCATGCCGCCGTGGTCGGGTCGCTGGTGTCGGTGAATGCCTGCACATCCGAAACCACCGGCGAACCGTCCACGTAGAAAACGTGGGAGTAGTTCTTGTCCGCCAGCCAACGCAGGTGGGGCAGCAGGTTGCTGGGCACGTAGGCCCACACTTCCTGGCCGAGCTGCCAGTTGTTGCCCTGCGGCGCCACGGCGCTGCCACTGGTCGCACCACTCCCGCCAGGGAGCTGGCGAACAATGGTGGGGTTGGTGGATTTGGACGGATCCGGATCGGTCTGGCCCGCCACGTAGAAGCCGCCGTTGAACGCGTGCAGCATGCCGTCATTGGCGCCCACGTAAACCATCTGCCGGCGGTCACGATAGTTGGCACGGAACGCGGCAAAGCTGTAGTCGCTGTAAAGCAGGTCGTACGACTCCGCCGGCGTACCCACCACGGCGGGCGACGAATCCACGATGTCGCCCAGTCGGTACGTATGCTTCTCCGCAACACCGGTGCGACTGCGGTAGTCGTCGTACTCCACGCCCCGAACCCAGTTCACCAGCGCCTGCGCCTTGGTCGGGCTCTGCTCGTTGAGCAGGCCGAAGTTGCCATAGCGGTCGCCATCCTTGACCCCGCCGCAGAACCCGGACGTTGTCGACAACGTATACGTGCCAGACGCGCATGCCGTGTCGTTCCACACGAACGCCGTCTGGGTGCCGTTGACCTGCGTGCCATTGGCCGCGTGGCCATTCGGCTTGGCGGTGAGGTAGGTGAAGATGTAGCGCTGGCTGTTGCCGGCAAGGTCGGTGGGGCTGCTGTAGTTGCGCTGCTTGACCAGGTTGGCGATGGCGTTGGCGTCGGCCGTACCCGCTGCGGCACCTGGCTTGTAGTAGGCATTGAGCCAGGTGGCCGCATCCCACGCCGGATGCAGCGGATTGCTGTCCGACGTGATGGTGCAGTTGGCATCCGTGGAAGGATCGAACGCGACGCCACCCTCCGTCGCCTCCGGCTTGACCGTGCAGCGGTAGCTTTTCATGGCACCGGTCAATGCGCCTTCCGTCGTGTCCGGTCCACTGGTCACATAGACGGCATCGCTCTTGAGCTCCTGCGCGCCGTTGTCGGTGCCCTCGCGCTGGTAACCATCACTGTCGGACCAGAACGCCTGCAGGCTGCCCGTCCACTTCACGCCGTCGCGCTGCTGGTAGTACTGCACCTGGTACGACAGGCCACTGCCCTTCACGTCGTTGCTGGACGAGGGCGTGGTGGCATTGCCGAAGTTGTCGGCGGCCGCCGAGGTGATCTGCTGGAACACCGTATTGAGGTTGTCCTTCAGCGCACCGGCATTGCGGGCAAAGAAATAATTGGCCGGATCAGTCTTGCCTTCCGGCAGCTGCGGCGAGGTGCCATCAAAGCCGCTGTACTTGGCGGCGTACCACAACGGCGACTGCAACAGGGACACGGGAGCCGTGGTGCCGAGGGTGAAACGGTTTACCTGAGGCCGGCTGTCGCAACCCACACCACCGCCAGCGTCGCCGGAGCTGTTGCCCAGAAGGTTGCAGTTGAAGTGCGCGCCATTCTTGTTGGCGGAGCCGTCGTTGCTGGAGGGATTGTAGACGGTGAACTCGGTAAGCCCATCTGCGGTAGAGCCGCTCATCTGGTAGCCCAGCGCCATTCTGCTGGAGCTGTAAGCCACCAGCTGATTGCGGATGACGATGTCATTGCTTCCCGGGTTGAACTTGAGCGTGCCGTTGCTGTTGCACGCGTCGCCTATCGTGTTGTAGCCGGAGATGGTCTTGCCGTTCATCACCACCGGGTCACAGATGGCCACGCCGTTGTTGACGATGGTGGACGGCTGCTTGCAACTTTCACCCACGCAATAGGAAATGACGTTGCTGGCGTCCTGATCGTGGTCCGAGCCGTACTGGGAATCCTCCCAGATGAAATAGAAACTGCCGACGTTGGGATAATTGGCCGTGGGCTTGAGGCCATAGATGGTGGAGCCATACCCCGAATAGGCCGCCTGCGCGCCCAGGCTCACGCTACCGATGTAGCAGGTCGTCAGATTGCCGGTACCGGCCGCATCGGCGCGACAGCTGGGTGACAACGAAACAGACCGGTTGCCAACGGGGATGGTGAACGACGGCAGGCTGTCGGACAGCGACACGCCGTAGGTCTTCACCCGGAATTTGTCTGACACGTTTTTGGTGCGGATGGGCTGCGTACCATCGGCATTCCAGGCGCCATAGGCCAGGCCAGCCAGCAGATAACCACCCTGCTGACCGGGCGCGCCATTGCACAGACCGGCCACGTTGGCCAAGTTGCCGAGGGTGGCGGGCTGGCAGATCGCCGCGTCGCTGTAGTTGGTTCCGGCGACGGTCAGCGAACCATTGGCCGGCTCATTGCCGCCCTTGTTGCTCGGGTTGTTGTAGGTGGAAAGCATGTACTTGCCGGACAATCCCTCGCCGGTGGCAATGGCATTGGTCAGTGCCGTCGCATTGACATTGTCGACCGCCGGTACGTTCTCCTTGTCGAAGGTGTTGAGGCCGCTGCTCACCAGCACGATCGAGCAGGTGGCGCACTCCTTGTTGCGCGAGGTGCCGTCCTGCAGCTTGCCGTAGGGATCAACCCACGTAGGCGTCGGCAACGTACCCGATTCCTTGTTGGGCCCGGTCACACCCTGGATGTACTTCAGCGCGGTGGCATACATGCCTGCCAGCGGGTTGCCGAAATCCGGGCACAACGTGGACTTGTTCTGGATGGCGTAGCCACGCGCACCCCAGGCGGTTTTCTTGTCGGTGAGATAACAGTCGCTGTCGGCGCTGGTGCCGTAGTCGGAACCGTTCCAACCGGTCACCTGCAGGCGATCGAGCGTCATCACGATGCCTTCCGAAGGTGCCGTGGACGCGCTCTTGTAGCAGAACGTGCCATTCGTGGCGGAGAACTCGTCGCCGTCACCTGCTCCGGTACCGGCCGCACAGGCTGTGCCCGGTTTGTTGTTGGCCAACTGACCGACATTGCGGCGCAGCTGGCCGCCGATACGCGCCTGCACGGTGGAGCCGGTAACCAGGCCAAAGCGCTTCTGGTTTTCGCCACTCTTGCTGAACTTCTGCAACAGACCCTCGGGCTTCAGCGAACTGCCCACTTCGACGCAGATGGCCTCATTGGGTACACCGGCGGTGGCACGGCAAGCCCGGATGCGCGCGGTGTAGTCCGTACCCGACTGCGGGCGGGCACTGTCGCCTTCGCTGTTCCCCTTCGAGCTTCGCCATTGGCATTGCAGTTTGGCGGTGGAGGCCCAGTCACCCCAGGAACCGGACGCCGCGCGAATGACCGGCGTCGAGGAAATGCCGGACGACGTGGTGGAGGGATTGCTGAACCCGCCCGTCTTCCCCGTGGACACGTTGCAGAAAGTGGCCGTGCTGGTGAATGGCGCGAAATAGTTGATGTCGCTGCCACTGTAGACCTTGGCCCAGGCATGCAGGTCGTTGGGGATTTCGGCACGTTCCAGGATGGTCTGGGTAGCCGTATCCGTGCTGCGCGTTCCGCCGTAGAAGGCCCAACGCAGAATATCCACACGGCTCATCGCCACCCAGTTGAGGAAGTTGCCGCTCCACAACGTGGTGTTTTTGCCCGTGCCGCATCGGTGGCTGGTGGTGATCGTGGTCACGTCGGCAGCACCACCGACGAGGCTGCTTGCCTGGTAGTAACCGCTGCTGGAATAGGTGTAGCAGATGTTCGGATCGAAATAGCCCTTGTACGTGAACGTATCGTCGTACGTGGTCTTGATCGCGCCGTTTTCCTCCAGCGGCGTGTAGTCGGAATACGCCTTGTTGAACAACTGCTCGTCGCGCGACATCACCAGCATGATCAGCGGCGGCGGATTGCTGGCAGCCAGCACGTTGACGCCCGACGGGTAGGACTCGAAGTCAGGCATGCCGCTACCGGAAATACGGCCATCCTCCACGGTGGGCACGGTGCTCTGCGCCGATACCGTGACGACGGCCACGGCGCTGAGCAGCAGCACGGGCAGGCACAGGCCGAGGCCACGCATAAGCACGTTGAACTTGGTCATGGCCACGTCCTCAATGATCGATGTTCAGCTTGTACTGCGCGATGGTGGCCGCCTGCCCGTTGCCCGGCACGCGGGACCGGCTGCGGATTTGCAGGTAAAGCGCGGAGCCGCCCTTGGCCGTGCCCACGCCGATACTGGCGTAGCCCTGCGATTGCGCCGCGCCGGAGCCCTTGTTGACGGTGACGCCATCGCGGATCATCGCCACCGTGCTGTGCACCTGGAGATTGGACGCGCAGCTTTCGCTGCCGTCGCTGCAGGAGGTCATGATGACCGACGGGTCCCAGTCGGCCGGCGCATAGTTGTAGTTGTCGGCATGCGTGCCGCACGACTGCGGCATGTAGAAGATCACCAGGCCCACGCCACCACAGCTCTGCAGCCCTTCGCCCGACTTGGTGCCCGGGTCAAGCAGCTTCAGCCAGTTGTCGCGATGCAGGAAAGTGGCGTTCAGATCAAAGGCACTGTCGGGAACCGACCCACCCCAACTGCTCGGCCAACCGCGATTGAACACGTGTGCGGCCAGGATGGTTTCCGGAACAAGGCGCGCGCTTTCCGCCGCCTCGAACGCCTGCTCGTGACGGGCGGTGGCGGTGGTCATGCGCATTTCAAGCAAGGTGTCCTTCATCACCACGATGGCCACCAGGCTCAACATCACCAGAAACACCAGCCCCACGAACAGCGCCACGCCTTGCTGGCGCGCATTGCCTGCCACACGCGATGGCCTGAGCATGTTTTTCATCCCCGCACCCGATTGCGCAATTGCACGACAAACTGCTGGCTGGCCCGCACGAACTGCCACGGCTTGTCGCCGCCGAACGGCGTGAAGTCGGGGCAGTCGGTGGTGGTCGGCGCGCTGTCGCGATTGATGGTGTAGGTGCACTGATCCAGCGTGCCCAACGTATAGGTGCCGGTATGCGGCACCGACACGTCACGAATGGCGTTGACGGCGATCACCGAGACGCGTGCGGACACCACGTTGCCCCAGTCGTTGTTGTTGTCCACCTCATCAGCCGTGGCGTACCGCGGCACACCCTGGCTGGCCGGGTTGGCCACGCCGTACTCCACCTTGAACTGCTCGATGCCATCGACCACCGGCTCGGAGACAAAGGTGCCGTCGCTCTGCAGGTGCATGCGCATCAGCGTGGGCACGGGCATGCCGCCATCCGCGGCGGCGCTGCAGGTGGCACCCACCGGCACGTTGCACGGACGCACGTAATACATGTCCACCTGGTAGGGATACACGTAGCGGCGCAGCGAGTTGTTGCCGCCGGTGTCCGGCACGACGCCGCCGGAAAACAGCTGTGCCGACGAGCCCGGCACGGAGAGCAGGAATATCTGCTTGGCGTGGCCGGTGATGGTGGCCGCCACGGCCGGCGCCGCGCTGCTGGCGGCGGGGCCAGGCGAAAGCACCTCCGGCTCCGCGTAGCGCAGCACCAGCACGTCGGTGCCCGGCTGGTAATTGGCGTCGCCGCCAATGCAGGCCGCATCAAACGGAAACACATCGGCGCCGTCGTAGCCCACCACGGCGCCACCATCCTGCGCCGTGGAGGCAACCGCCGTGGCCCACGCACCGTTGCAATCGCCCTTGGCCGTCACGGTGCTCCCGGCACCACCGGTGTTGACCACACCGGGATTGTTGCCGCCCCAGAAATCGGCCGAGCGCAGCGACCAACCCACGCGATCGGAGGCGATGCGCAGGTTTTCCTGCAAATAGTTGTTGCCGGACTGGATCTGGTAGGCCTTGCGATTGGCCACGAAAAGATTGATGAGCCCGGCGACCACCAGCAGGCCCAGCACCATCGACACCATCAGCTCGATCAGCGAAAAGCCGCGCGCCCGGCCCGCGCCACGACAACCGGCCAGGCGCGAACCGGCCGCCACCGGATCAGGGATGGAAGACAAAGCGGTACGAGTCATTTTTTGCGGCTCCGCTGTCGTTGGCGGCCATGCCGCTCCAGCTCAATGTGATGATCAGGCTGCCCTTGTCGTCGTCCGTCGCCACGCTGGCGAGCGCGGCGCTGTTGGTCGCGCCGTTGGCGTTGACCGGCGCAGGCGCCGCCGCCTTGAGCTGGGTCAGCCATTGCGCCAGGTCGCCATGGGCCTGGCGGCACGCGTCATTGGCGCAGCCCGCGCTGGAGGGGATGGCCGGGCCGGTATACAGGTAATAGCTGTCGCTGAGATCGCCACCCTTCGCCGCGATGCCGCCGGGCGTGGCCACGCCGTAGACCCCGGCGGGGTTGGCGCGCATCGCATCGGCCAGCGAACGCGCCTGCAGCACCGCCACGGTGCGCACGCCTGCCTGCTTGGTGTACTGCGCGCCCTTGATCTGCATGAGCGCGATGCCGAGCACGCCGATACTGAAGATCAGCATGGCCACCAGCACCTCGATCAGCGAAACACCTCGCTGACGCGACAAGACTCGCATGGGTTCTTCTCCCCTATACCCCGCCGTGCAATGTAGCGGCTGCGCGCCGGCGCGCCAGCCCTGCGCCGACGAACGGTAGCATCCACCCGACGAGCGGCCGGTGTCGCGCCATGAAACGGGACGGCTGTCACATTTGGCGCCGCCGCCCGGCGGATCGCCTCAAGCAACCGGCGCGCGCGAGGCGTCTTGCGCGCCTCCCGTGCGCCCCGTAGAATCCCCCGTTCCCCGCCGGAGTAGCTCAGTTGGTAGAGCACGTCATTCGTAATGATGGGGTCGTAGGTTCGATTCCTATCTCCGGCACCAGTATCGGCAGCACCCAAAGCCCCGGACGCACGCGCTCCGGGGCTTTTTTCATGGGCCGGACCGGCGGCAAAAGACTCGCCACCAATTCAGGACATCGTGACTGCGGCAGCCCACCGTCGCATCTGGGGGAGCAACTGTCTGTAGGAGCGGCTTCAGCCGCGATGCGTTTTGCTTGAGAGCCTCAGGGCAAGAGCATCGCGGCTGAAGCCGCTCCCACAGGGCGCGTCCCTACAGTTTCCACCGCGCATGCCGACTTTTTGGGAAAGGCGGTTGTCGGGCGCTATCGTGGGCCGGCCGCTTTCGACCGGCAGATGACCCGCCTTGCCAACCCCGGGGTGCGCTGGGAGCCCTTGATTTGGTTTACGAACTGAAAGAACAGCGCATGGATGTGGCCGATCTGCGTATCGGCATGTACGTGTGCCGGTTGGACCGGCCGTGGGAGGGGACGCCGTTTCCGTTGCAAGGTGTGGCGCTGGACAGCGAGGCCGATATCCGCGCGCTGCGCTCGCTGTGCAAGGAGGTCTACATCGACGTGCGCCGCTCGGCGCCGGCGCAGCGGCAGCTCACGCGCACCCACTTGGCCACCTCGCGCTTCAGGACGGCGGTGCGCTACCACGACGTACCCGTCGCCAGCGAGCTTCCCCGCGCCGGCGAGGCGCTGGGCCAGGCAATGGCGATGGTGGACGTCATTTTTCACCAGGTGACCAGCGGCCAGGAGTTGTCCGCCCAGCACGTGGAAGACGCGGTGATGCCCATCGTGGGCAGCGTGCTGCGCAGCGCCGATGCCTTTTTCTGGGTGGAGGGCCTGCGCCGGCACGACAGCTACTCCTACAGCCACGCGATCGGCTGCAGCGCGCTGGCCGCCGCGTTCGGCCGGCACATGGGCTTTGCCGAGGGCACCATCGTGAGCCTGGCCGCCGGCGGGCTGCTGATGGACATGGGCAAGACGCAGGTGCCGCAACGCCTGCTTGAGCACGCCGGAGCGCTGGATGCCGAGCAGACGGCCCAGGTGCGCGAGCATGTGGCGCACGGCCTGCGCATCCTGGCCGGCTCCAACATCACCGACAGCGATGTGGCCGACATCGTGGGCACGCACCACGAGCGCCATGACGGCAGCGGCTATCCGCATGGCCTGGCGGGCACCGACATCCCCATGACCGGCCGCATGCTCGGCATCATCGACGCCTACGACGCGATGACCAGCGCGCGCCCCTACCGCGCCGCCATGACGCGCCACCACGCCTTGCGACAGCTCTATGCCGAGCGCGACGTGCTGTTCCAGTCCGAGCTGGTGGAGCAGTTTCAGGTATGCCTTGGCGTCTACCCCACCGGCTCGCTGGTGGAATTGAGCACGGGCGAGGTGGCCGTGGTGATGGCGCAGAACCGCGTGCGCCGCCTGCGCCCGCGCGTGGTGGTGCTGACGGACGCGCTCAAGCAGCCGCGCAACGAGTTTCTGTGGCTCGACCTGATGGCGCAGAAGGAGGGCCAGCCCGCGCGCGAAGTGCTGCGCGCCCTGGCGGCGGGCAGCTACGGCATCGATGCGGCCGACCTGTTTCTCGACCACGATGCGGCGTTTGCCGCCATGCCCGACCCGGGCACCACGGCGCCGCTCCCATGACGCCGCGCGAGCAGATCTTTGCGGCCGCCGACGTGCTGGGCACGCAATCGGCGGCCAAGGGCGAGCGCTGGGCCCTGCTGGTCATCCATGTGCACGGCCTGCGCGACGTTCGCCTGCGCTTCGGCTACGCCCAGGGCGACCTGGCGGCAACCACCGCCGAGCGACTGATCCGCCAGGCATTGCGGCCGGTGGACCAGGTGTTTCGCGCCGGCGACGACACTTTTGTCGCGCTGCTGCCGGCCATGCGCAACGCCACCCACGCCCTGCTCGCCGCCAACCGCGTCAACGGCAGCTTTGCCGCGCCGCTGAGCCACGACGAGGGCCCTTGGCACGGCCGCGCCGTCACCGGCATCGCGCTCTACCCCGACCACGGCAGCCACGCCGACCACCTGTGCCGCCACGCCGAAATGGCGCACGACCAGGCGCGGCATCGCGGCGAGCCCTACGCGATCTACCAGCAGCAAACCACCGCGGCCGACGTCACCTACGAAGACCTGCACGAGGCACTGACCGCCAACCAGTTGCAGACCTGGTTTCAGCCGGTATGGAACCTGCACACCTCGCGCATCGTGGGCGTGGAATCGCTGGCGCGCTGGACCGACGCGCGGCTGGGCAGCGTGCCGCCCGAGCAGTTTGTGACATTGGCCGAGCAGAGCGACCTGATTTCCTACCTCACCCGCTGGAGCATCAACGCCACCCTGCGCCACGCCGCCACGCTGCGCAAAGCGCGCGAAATGAGCATCTCCATCAACTTCTCGCCGCGCGTGTTCAACGAGCCGGGCCTGGTGGAGCAACTCGTCGGCGCGCTCGACATCTGGGGCGTGCCGCCCACCTCCGTGATGGCCGAGGTGACGGAGACGGCGCTGGTCAACGACCTTGAACTGAGCGTGCGCGTGCTGCGGCGCATGCGCGACTACGGCATCCGCATCGCCATCGACGACTTCGGCTCGGGCTACGCCTCATTCGCCTACCTCAGCCACTTTCCCGCTACCGACCTGAAGATCGACAAGTCGTTCGTCTCCAACATGCTGCGCAGCAACCGCGATACCCAACTGGTGCGCGCCATCATCGACATGGCGCACCACCTGGACCTGACCGCCATCGCCGAAGGCATCGAGGACCAGACCACCCACGACCTGCTCGTGGACCTTGGCTGCGACCTGGCTCAAGGCTTTTACCTGGGCCGCCCCGAACCGGCCGAGCGATTCGTGGCGCGATTTGCCGCCCAAAACCCGCCCGTACCCCAGGCCAGCCACGACGCACCGGACGTACCGCCGCCAGCGTGAACCACGCGCGGCAGCGGCTTCCACCGTCCCCAGCCGCAACCCGCCACCGACAAGGGCGCCATTGCCGGCATCCGCCAATGGCTCCCATCCAATCGGGCACACCCATGAACCTCATGAACATCGACGGCCACAACGCCGTCATCACCTACGATCCCGAGATCGACATGTTTCGTGGCCAATTCATCGGGCTCGCCGGTGGTGTGGATTTCTACGCGAACACCACCGAAAAACTTCGTGCTGAAGGCGCCATCTCGCTGAAGGCCTACATGGACATGTGCCGGGAAAAAGGGCGCGACCCTTTCCGTCATTTCTCCGGCAAGTTCAACGCACGCATCGCCCCTGACCTGCATGCCCGCGCCGTGGAATTGGCCGCCGCCGAAGGTGTCAGCCTCAACCAGTTCGTCGAGCGCGCCATCCAACACGAGATCATGGGGTGACGCACCCCGGAATGGACGGCTGCGCAGCGACGTCGACCTGCAGCCGTTGACACGTCAAACGCCCTGAATTCACGCCGCCTGAATCAGAAACCCACTGGCCTCGACCACCGGCCGCACCTGGCGCGCCTGCCGGCGCAGTTCCACCAATCCGTAGCGCTCCATCGTCTTCAAGGTGCGTGACAGATTGCTGGGCGCGCGCCCGCTCAGCTCCGCCAACTGGTTCAGCGACTCGGGCTTCTGCTCGCGGATCAGCT
>Ga0206107_1000162_pt1 | contig 49402 bp, 47 predicted proteins | sample 2B0metagenome_FD_148652 | JGI IMG/M metagenome (GOLD analysis project Ga0206107, IMG submission 148652) | Enriched microbial communities from leaf-cutter ant dump, University of Wisconsin, Madison, United States - 2B0 | ecosystem: Environmental > Terrestrial > Nest > Insects nest > Nest dump...
TGAGCAAATGTTCCAGACATGGTAATTTACCGCGGTAAATTTTTTGTATTCTTTTAACCTGACCGGATACAGATGGCAGGAAATCGGTTTTTTGTAATCAACCGCGCCTTCTTCCCAGGCTTTTTCTATGCCGCATTTGGCAATTCCTTTTTCATCAAAAATCACATAAGCGCACTCGTTCCCGTCCACCAAAGGCGTGACCCATTCGCCGTCTGAATCCCGTTCATATTTTCCGTTCTTTTCAATTGCGGCAATTCCTTCGGGGCGCAAATAAGGTTTTACATTTTCGTAAATATCGTCGAGTACGGACAGTTCATCTTCATTGAGCGGGGCGCCTGAATCGCCTTCCACACAACAAATTCCCTTACATTTAGAAAGATTGCATACAAATTCTTCGGAAAGGATTTCTTCAGAAATTAAGGTATCGCCAATCTGAAACATAAAATTTGTTTTTATTGACACGCAAATATAGTGGGTTTATTTGGGTTTTGCGTAATTTTACCGTTTCATAATGGAATCCTTGTTAGACAAAATCAATTCACCGGAAGATTTACGAAAATTACCACCGGAAAGTTTACCCAATCTTTCCCGGGATTTACGCGAATTTATACTCGATACGCTTTCCGTAAAACCCGGCCATCTGGGTGCGAGTTTGGGCGTGATTGAACTGACGATCGCTTTGCATTATTTTTACAATACGCCCGAGGATTTATTGATCTGGGATGTGGGACACCAATGTTATCCGCATAAAATTTTAACGGGAAGAAAAGATAATTTTGCTTCGCTCCGCCAGTTAAATGGCATTTCAGGATTTCCGGCAAGGGAAGAAAGCGAATTCGACATATTCGGAACCGGACATTCTTCGACTTCCGTTTCGGCGATCACCGGAATGGCGATTGCCGATCGGTTACAGGGAAAACCCAATAAACATATTGCGGTCATCGGCGACGCTTCGGTTGTTTCGGGAATGGCGCTGGAAGGATTGAACCATCTGGGAAGTACGGATCTGGATATTTTAATCATTTTAAATGACAACTCCATCGGGATTGATCCATCGGTCGGAGCGTTAAAGGAACATTTCTTCCGATTAGAAAACGGTGCGGAACATTCGATTTTTGAGGATTTCGGATTTTATTACAAAGGAGTGATTGACGGACATAATTTTGATAAAATTTTTTCGGCTTTCGAGGAATTGGAACAAATTCATCAACCGAAAATCCTGCACATCAAAACCGTCAAAGGAAAAGGCTACGCCAATGCCGAAGCCGACCAGGTGAAATGGCATTCGCCCGGATTATTCAACAAAGAAACCGGCGAAATTTCCAAATCTTCCAATTCTAAAATTTCGTTTCAGGAAATTTTTGGTGAAACGATTACAGAACTGATGCGGAAAAATGACAAAATCGTTGCCATTACGCCAGCGATGTTAACGGGAAGTAATCTGGTCAAAGCCAGGCTGGAATTTCCCGACCGGGTTCTGGACGTGGGAATTGCCGAACAACATTCGGTTACTTTGGCTGCCGGAATGGCCGTACAAGGCGTAATTCCATATCTGGCTATTTATTCAACTTTCTTGCAACGCGCTTATGACCAGGTGATTCACGATGTGGCTTTACAGAATTTGCCGGTTGTTTTTTGCATTGACCGCGCCGGAATCGTCGGGACGGACGGTGCCACGCATCATGGGTATTTTGATATTTCGTTTTTGCGAAGCATTCCCAATATGATCGTTTCCGCGCCGATGGATGAAACTGATTTCTGGAATCTGCTCTATACAGCACAGTTTACGAAATCACCGTTTGCAATTCGTTTTCCCAAAGGGAATTCGCAAGTAGATAAGTTATCTGAAGGATTTGAAAAATTGGAAATCGGAAAAGCGCTGGAATTGAAAAAAGGAGCTGATATCGCAATTTTAAGTTTTGGAACAATCGGTCAAAAGATTCAAAATGTCATTCAGAGCGAAACGGTAGCGGAGTCGAAGAATCTTATGGATAAAATAGGACATTATAAATTCCTATTCTGTAAGCCATTGGATTATATTTTGTTAGGCAGAATTTTCAGCCAATACAAAACAATCGTCACATTTGAAGACGGTATTTTAAATGGTGGATTTGGCGATGCGGTTCTGGAATATGCTAATGAAAAAAATTTCAAAGGAAGAATCATTAGGAAAGGTTATCCGGATAAATTCATTCCGCATGGTTCGGTGGACGAGTTGGAAAAGAAAATCGGTTTAGATGAGGAGTCGATTGAGAAATTTTTGAGGGAATTTATCTAAGAGAATCAACCCTGCAACCCACTCATTCCTAAATAATACCTGTGACACTCGTAGTATATTGTCCAAACCCGATTTTGTCATGATTTTTTATGAAAAATCCCGCCAAAATCTTATCTGGTACATTATTTTACCCGGGATTAAAATCCCGGGCTATAAAAAATTCGACTCCTCCGGAGCTTTTTTATATTCAATACGATGATTCCCAATCATTTAAAATATTTAGCCATAATGCACTACTGATTGTCACAACTTTTTTTAATCTCAATCTTCTATAAACCGGATTTTTTCCTCAATCGGTTTTCTTGTGCTTTCGTGAAGCAGGCCTGCTAATTTCCCCATATAAAAAATCCCGAAACATTTTTCGTCTTCATCGAATTCGGTAAATTCATCCATTTTGGAAATCGTGCCGGGAGAAGACCAGTAAGACCCGATCTTCATGGAAGTGCACATCAGCCACATATTCTGAACGGCCATGGAAGTCGCGGCCAGTTCTTCCCATTCGGGAAGTAGGCGGGAGGTTTTCATACAGATCAGAATAATTTTATCGGAACGAAGGCATTTTTCGATGATTCCCGCTTTTTTACGTTCACTTTGCGCTTCGGGAAGTGTTATTTCAAGATATTTTTCCACCATAAATTCTGCCAGTCTTTTTCTGGCTTCGCCCTGAATAATTTTGAAACGCCAGGGTTCCGTTTTTTTGTGGTTGGGCGCCCAGTTGGCGCTTTCCAAGATCAGGTTCAGTTCTTCATTTGAGATTTTTTCTTCCGAATACTGAACTGGCATCTCGCTCCTTCTGCTTTTTATGATTTTGAATAATTCTTCCGGATTCATTTTTAACTTTTTGAAGTTTACAAATTTACCAACTTCCTTTTGTTTTTATTGTTTCACTCCATCTGTTATTTCTCATTTTAAAAAAATCGATACATTTAAAATCTGAAATGGCCTTATTAAAAAACAACCGGATTTTTGAACAAATGAATGAATTGGGTTCCCGGCGAATTCCGTTTTTGTTCATCATCGATTTTCTGAAAGAAAACGGAAAAGTCATTCCGTTAGATGAACTGACGGATGAAATCCGGTTTGAAATTAATTCAAAACCAAAGAAATTCAATGCTGAATTAATGCTGGAAAAACATCCGGTTGCATTCGAAGAATATGAAAAACAATTCAATTTCGTCAGGCAAAATATCCTATTTGGGAATTCTTATCTAACGAATTTGACCTGTGCCACACCGATTGAAATCAATTTGAGCTTAGACGAAATTTATCGATATTCAAATGCGAAATATAAATTGTTGTGGAAAGACAAATTTGTGTGTTTTTCGCCCGAAACCTTTGTGAAAATCATAGATGGAAAGATTTATTCCTATCCGATGAAAGGCACGATTGACACTTCAGTTGAAAACGCGGAACAGAAAATCCTTTCAGACAGAAAGGAAATGGCCGAACATTATACGATTGTGGATTTGATCCGGAATGATTTGAGTAAAGTGGCCAGAAAAGTTTCGGTGCCGAGGTTTCGTTATATTGACGAAATCCAGACCAATGAAAAGAAATTGCTGCAGGTAAGCTCTGAAATTTCGGGTGAATTGCCTGAAAATTTTCATGCCCGTTTGGGAAGTATTTTTGATGAACTTTTACCGGCCGGTTCCATTTGTGGCGCGCCCAAAGACAAAACCGTGGAAATTATTCTGGCAGCGGAAAACTATGACCGGGACTTCTATACCGGCGTTTTCGGGATTTTTGACGGGGAAAATGTGGACAGCGCGGTGATGATTCGGTTTATTGAAACACTTCGTCATGCTGAGCTTGTCGAAGCAGTATTTAAAAGCGGCGGCGGAATCACGCACCAAAGTATTGCGAAAGACGAGTACAATGAAATGATTGACAAAATTTATGTCCCGATTAATTGAAAGTATCTGCATAATGGACGGCGAAATCCGCAACCTCGAATTTCATCAGGAACGGATGACCCGTTCGCGATGGAAGCTGTTTGGGTTAAAAGATGAAATTGATCTGGAAAATATCATCAAATCCGGCTTCAACGGCGCTCAGCCTCCCGAAAACCGGTTGCTGAGCGTAGTCGAAGCAACCCGAATCAAAACAAAATGCAGAATTTTGTATGGCGAAAAAATAGAATCAATTGAATTTATTCCTTATCAGATAAAAAAAATCAATTCGGTCAGATTAATTGAAAATAATGAAATAGAATATCCGTTCAAATTTGAATACAGAAGCGCGTTTGAGCTGATGAAAGATTCGGTTACGGAAGACGAAATCATCATCGTCCGGAAAGGACAGATTACCGATACTTCTTATTCCAACCTGGTATTTTTTGACGGCGAAAACTGGATTACGCCAACTTCTTTTCTGCTGAACGGAACCATGCGCCAGTCACTTTTGCAATCAGGAAAAATTACAGAAGACGAAGTGAATCCAAAAGACTTGAACCGTTTTATTTCTTTTAAATTAATCAATGCAATGATGAACCTGGAGGAAAGCCCGGAGCTGGATGTTGCCATTATTCATTAGTTTTACGCAACCATTTGCATAATTTTCATCTTATTTACTGTGAAATTAAACTATGAAAAAAGTATTTCTCTTTGTTTTTCTTGGTGTTTTTTATTCCTGCGGATTGAATTATGACGGTTCCGAAAGAGATTCATTTACGGGAAAAATCATTGATGAAAACGGCTATCCCAAAGCCGGCGTTTATGTTCAGTCCATTGCAAGCATAGATGGCTCGCCGCCATTTAGCGGTGGTGATTACGATGTGATTTCGTATGATTATACCGATGAGAACGGGAACTTTAAAATGGCTTTTCCGTCGCCCAAAAATGAAAATGAAATGCGGTTGCTGGTCAATTATTCTGACAAGTATAATCCTGATGATCCGGCTTATTCCACAATAGATTTTTACAATATTCAGAATGAGAGTTTCATAAATTATAGAATTGATTTTCAGGAAATACAATTGTATCCTGTGGAAAATTCTGTATTACTGACTTTGGTGCTGAACGATAATATGAACGGCCATTTTGTGGGATGCAACTTGCAGGGAAAAGTCGCGGAAAATCATTTCAATTTTTCGCCGTTCTATGAAGATGAAAACAATCATTTTTATCCCAATACCGAAAACCTGATGGCTCCTAACCAGACGGTTACGGTAACTTATTATTTTAAAAACTGGGAATCCGAGGAAATCCATGAGAATTCAATACAGATAGAAATCTACAACGAACCCGTAACTTATGAAATTACACTTTAAGATTTTTGTATTTGCCTTATTAGCAGTAACCAGCCTAAACGCACAGAAAAAAAACGTTTTCCAACCTAGGCCCGAATTGAAAATCCATGTCGGGTACATGGTAAATACGGGAAATAATATGCTGGGTAAAGCACATGAACCGGGTGTAAATTTAGGTTTCTGGACAAGCCCTTTTTCGGTTTACAATTTCAAAATCGGTTTCGGGTTTAATTATGCGCAATTCAAAATTTCAGACGCCTCGCTCGCGGGAAACATCGGCCACTCGGATTTGTTTGATTTTTATGGATTTGTGGCTTATCCGGTTAAAATTTCAGAAAAATTTGAAATTGAATCAAAAGCGGGTATCGGCGGCAATAAGTTGCGCCAGAAAACGGGAAACAACAAATTTGGAAACATGAAAGGAACGAGCTATCTGGCGGGCGTAAATCTGGAATATGAAGTCGCCTGGCCATTTGAGGTTTTTGCCGGCGCAGATTATGTTTATTCCCGTTTCAATGTGAAATCGCATCCCGATTACGGTTCATTTTTTAAAAATGCCGACCAGCTGAATTTTTTTGCGGGAATCAAATTTAACATGAGCCAGAAAAAGAAAGATGCTTCGGAAGAATCCGGAAATGCTCAGGATTAAATCCTTTTATTCTATATTTTTACCATTAAGAAATGAAGATCATTAAATCCTTAATATTCTTAATGCCTTAATGGTTAAAAAAAAGATATGCCTCTCAATTTCTTCTTCAATTTTCAAACTCTCATCACTCGGAAATTCAAAAACATCGGAATGCTCAGGATTAAACCCTTTTATTCTATTTTTACCATTAAGAAATGAAGATCATTAAATCTTTAATATTCTTAATGCCTTAATGGTTTAAGAAAGAGTTAAGCCTTTCAATTTCTTCTTCAATTTTCAAACTCTCATCACTCGGAAATTCAAAAACATCGGAATGCTTAACCTGAATCCGCTCAATTATTTTTAAACAGATTCTTGCTTTTTCAATTTGGTTTTGCCGGATGAAAACCAATCCGGCATTGATGAACAAACGCAATTGAAGATTTTTCAGCTTTTCGTCCAGCAGCATTGCATCGCGTTCGTCATTAGGTTCGAGTAACTTCTCCAGTTCATCATCAGAAATCTGATAATAGATATCGAGCAATTCATCAAAATTTTCAAGAAATTTTTCCTGTTCTTTTTCAATGTCGATTTTGAGCAATCTCGCAATGGCATTGACCATCTGCTCAATAATTTTGGAAATAAAGTCGCGGCGAAGCATTATTTTTTGTCTTTCGCTTTCTGCACCAGAATATACATACATGCACCCATGGCCACGGCTTCAACCAACATTCCTATAATTAAAATATGGTTTCCCGTAATGCTTCCAAGTGAATAATGCATGATTTTGAACAAAGCACCCAAAATGACAATTGCCATGCCCAGTACAACGAAAATCAGTGATAATGCAAAGTAATTATTTTTCATTAATTCAATTTATTTGCTAAACGCTTGAATACTTTCTTAGGATGCTTGTCTTCATAAAGAATTTTAAAAACGGCCGATAAAATCGGTGCTTTTACTTCCAGGACTTTTTTGAGCTGATAAACGCTTTTGGTCGCATAATAACCTTCCGCCACCATGTTCATTTCCAGAATGGCTGATTTTACCGTGTAACCTTTGCCGATCATATTCCCAAACATCCGGTTCCTTGAAAAATTGGAATAGCCGGTCACAAGCAGATCACCTAAATAAGCAGATTCTTTCACATCGCGTTTGATGGGTGAAATATGCTGTGTAATCCGGTTCATTTCCCTTGTCGCATTGCTCATCAGAACCGCCTGGAAATTATCTCCGTAGCCCAGTCCATGCGCAATTCCCGCCGCGATGGCGTAAATGTTTTTCAAAACAGCCGCGTATTCCGTCCCGAAAATATCTTTCGAAATTTTAGTTTTGATAAAAGTACAGGCAAGGCCACCGGCTGTCATTTCCGCTTTTTCCTGGTTTTGCGCGGCAATCGTCAGATAAGACAAGCGTTCCAAAGCAACTTCTTCCGCATGGCAAGGCCCGCTGATGACACCAAAATTCTCGAATTCCAGGTTGAATTCATCATGAAGATATTCGCCAACGATTTTATAATGAACCGGAACAATTCCCTTGATGGCCGAAACCACAAATTTCCCGTCAAATCCAACTGTGAGATTCTTTAAACAGGATTCCAGATGAATGGAAGGAACCGCCAGGATAATCCAATCGGAATTTGAAACAAGTTCATTAATATCGGTTGTAAGATTCAATTGCTGCGGGTTGAATTCTACGGAACTCAGGTAATTGGGATTGTGCCTGTGCTTTTCAATCGCACCTTTCAGGTACTCGTCCCGAACCCACCAGTTAATGGTTTCATGGTTTCTGCACAGCATTTTGGCGATAGCCGTTGCCCAGCTTCCGCCGCCTACCAATCCGACTTTTGGCTTTGACATTTCGTTTGTTTTCGCTTTATTGAGAAACAAAATTAATTAAATTTAAACGAGAATGTCATGATTTTGGGTTTTACTTTGGTTTAATTGATAGATTTCATTTTTCCAATTCAAAAAGAAAACGGAATTTTGTTCTTTAGAAAATCAGCGATTTGTACAAAAGGCTTTTAAGTGAAACTATGATTTATGGGATGGGTGCGGTTTTGCCGCGGCTCATCAATTTCGGGCTTACGCCGCTTTATACTTCCCAGATTGACACGGCTGATTTTTCAAAATTCGCCCAGCTCTATTCTCTGGTAGCCTTTGTCAACATCGTCCTGACGTTTGGTTTTGAAACGGCATATTTCCGATTCTCAGCCGATAAAAACCTATCCGGAAAAGTATTTCATACTTCGTTCTGGTTTGTTTTCATCAATGCATTGGCTTTCCTGATCGGGATGTATGTTTTTAATCTTCCGATTGCCGATTTATTTGATTACCAGGATCATCCTGAATACCTCATCTGGTTTGCATGGATTGCTTTTTTTGACGCGGTTTGCATGGTTCCGTTCGCGTTCCTGCGGTTTACCAATAAGCCGGTTAAATATTCGGCTATCAAAGTTTTCCAGGGCGTTTTTCAAACCTTGATCATTTTAGCATTTTTCTATCTGATTCCTGAGGCATTTTTGAAAAAAATAGGATTGGCCGAAAAAGTATCTTATCCGTTTTTTGCCAATATAATTTCAGCTTTCTCGGGAATTTTATTGTTATCACCAATCATTACCAAAGTCAGGATTTATTTCAATTGGGAACTTTTCAAAAAAATGTTTCATTACTCCTATCCGGTTATGCTGGCGGGATTGGCATTTGTGACCAATGAAAATTTAGACAATCTTTTGCTTCGCGATATGATCAAAGATTCGGAAGCGGGCGCTTATGCCGGCTGTTATAAAATAGCAACTTTGATGATCCTGATGGTAACGGCTTACAGGTTAGGAATCGAACCGTTTTTCTTTAAAAAAGCGCAGGATGAAGATGCCAAAAAATCGTATGCAGATGTGATGCTTTATTTTGTCATTTTCTGCGGATTTGCGGTTGTCGCACTGCTCGGAAATTTATCATGGATTAAAAAGCTGCTCATCCGCGATGAAGATTATTGGGTTGCGCTGCAGATCGTCCCGATCGTGGTTATCGCCAATTTCTTTTTCGGAATTTATTATAATCTTTCCACCTGGTACAAAGTAACCGACAAAACTTATGTCGGAACCATTGTTTCATGGGTAGGCGCAGGGCTGACGATTGCGTTCAACCTGGTATTTATTCCGATTATTGGCTTCATGGCTTCGGCATGGGCGACCTTGCTGGCTTACGGAACCATGATGGTGATTTCCTATTTTTGGGGACAAAAAAGCTATAAGATTCCGTATAAATCCAGGAAAATTATGTTTTTTATGTTGCTGAGCATTGGTTTTGGGTTGTTGGCTTATAATTTATTTGACAACAATTTTATATTCGGAAATCTTTTGGTAATAATTTATATTGCGATTGCAATTTTTATAGAAAAATCAAGTTTAAAATATAGTGGAAATTAGTCTTTGGCAATTAATTAAATAAATAATAAAATCCCGAAAATCCCTCCCCTTTGGGGAGGGTCAGGGTGGGGCTTATGAAAATTAAAATCATCAATAAATCCAGGCATCTTTTGCCGGAATATAAAACCGAACTTTCGGCGGGTATGGATTTGTATGCAAATCTCGATGAACCTGTAACCTTAAAATCTTTGGAAAGAAGATTAATTCCGACCGGAATGTACATTGAGCTTCCAGCCGGATATGAAGCGCAGGTGCGCCCGAGAAGTGGAATGGCGCTGAAACATGGATTGACCTGCCTAAATTCTCCCGGAACGATTGACGCGGATTACAGGGGCGAAATCGGTGTAATCCTGGCAAATTTATCTGCCAATGAATTCACCGTTCAGGATGGCGAAAGAATTGCACAATTGGTGATTGCCAGGCATGAAACCGCTGAATGGACAGAAGTGAAAGAGCTGGAGGAAACCGTTCGCGGCAATGGAGGATTTGGAAGTACCGGAAAAAATTGAACCCAATAAACAAACTAAATAAAAACAAAACATGAAGATCATCATTCCTATGGCCGGACGTGGTTCCCGATTAAGGCCACACACACTGACCGTTCCTAAACCTTTAATCCCGATCGGCGGAAAACCAATTGTACAAAGGCTTGCAGAAGACATTACCAAACTTTCGGATGAAAAAATAGATGAAATCGCTTTTATCATCGGGGATTTCGGAACCGAAGTGGAACAGCAGCTCCTCGGGATTGCAGAAAAATTAGGCGCAAAAGGGACAATTTATAAACAGGATGAACCTTTGGGTACCGCTCATGCGATCTGGATGGCGAAAGATTCGCTTTCCGGGCCGGTTGTCGTGGCGTTTGCAGATACACTTTTCCGGGCAGATTTCCATTTGGATATGAATTCCGACGGTGTGGTCTGGGTAAAAAAAGTGGAAGACCCGAGCGCGTTCGGCGTGGTAAAATTAGATGCTTACGGCGTAATTGAAGACTTTGTGGAAAAACCCAAAGAATTCGTATCCGACCTCGCCATTATCGGGATTTATTTCTTCAAGGACGGTGAAAACCTCAGGGACGAAATCCGCCATATCATGGAAAACGACCTCCGCGGAAACGGCGGTGAATATCAGCTGACCGATGCGCTGGAAAATATGCGCGCCAAAGGCAATAAATTTACACTCGGGCCGGTAAGCGAATGGATGGACTGCGGGAACAAAGCTGTAACTGTGCAGACAAACGGGAAAATCCTCGAATTTGAAAAAGAGGAATTTGCCAAAATCCCTGAAAGTGCGAACATATCCAACTCGCTGATTATTCCACCTTGTTTCATCGGTGAAAATGTGGTGATTGAAAACTCGAAAATCGGACCGTTTGTTTCTGTGGGCAATGGCACGAAAATAGTGAACAGCAACATTGATAATAGCCTGATCCAGGAAAAATGCATCATTGAACACGGGAACCTTACCGGTTCCATGATCGGGAATTACGCGGAATATTATGGTGTGCACCGGAACATCAGCTTGGGCGATTATTCGGTTCTGGATTTTAAATAATTTATTTTAATTGATAAGCATCAGATTAAAAACAGCAGCGGTTCTTTCCTTCTTTCTTGTCCTGCTTTCATGCGGAACACAGAAAGGAGCGGTTGAATTGAGTACGGAAGAAATGAAAACTTCGGCTATTATCAACAGTTCGCTCAGCCGGAAACCGGTGTTTACCGATCTGACGATTCAATCAAAAATAAATGCCGATATTGATGGAAATTCAGTAGGGTTGAACGGAAAAATCTACATTCAGAATGGGGAAAAAATCTGGGTAAACGTGTCAAAGTTCGGGATCAATGCGGCGCGCGCGCTCATCACGCCCGACGGGTTCAAAGCGTACGAAAAGCTCGACAGGACTTACATCGATGGTGATTTTTCTTATTTCAACAATTTACTGAAAGTCGGTTTCATAGATTACCAAACCTTGCAAAACCTTTTACTCGGCAGGATTTTTACCGAAATGAAACCTTCGGATTTTCATTCGGAAATCGTCAACAACCAATATGTGCTGACTTACAAAGACAATCAAAAACTAATGGACAAGCCACGGGCAGGCAAGTATATTCAATCTTATACATTCGGCGCAGATTATTTATTGAGGGAAGCCATTATAAAAGACCCGGCTTCAGAAATGGAGCTTCAGGTCAATTATTCAAATTGGTTAAAAGTTGGAACACAGTCTTTTCCGAAAAATGTTAAAGTTTTGGTAAAAGATAAGAAAACCCAAAAAGTAGAGTTAGAATACAATAATTTTACTTTCGAACAATCACAAACGCCTTTTGAGATACCTTCCGGTTACAAACCCAACAAATTACTAAAATGAAAATGAAGAAGCAATTGTTTTTTACCTTTTTGTTCGTGTTTTTTGCGGGAATCCTGTCGGCACAGATCACCGAACAGGAATTAAAAGCCCAAAAGGAAAAATTACAGAACCAGAACAGCGCACTCAAAAAGGAAATTTCCCAGCTGAACAAAGACCTGCAGCGCAATCAAAGCGAATCCAAAACTTCTTTGCTGTATGTCCAGAACCTGAACCAGAAGATTTCCGCGCAAACCAAACTGGTCAACGGTTTAACCAGAGAAAAAAGATATATAGAAGATGAAATTTATCTGACCCAGTTAGAAATTAATAAACTGAGCCGCGAACTGGTGGAACTCCGAAAGGAATACAAAGACATTCTGGTCAAGGCTTACAAAAACAAATCAATTGAAAACAAATTGCTTTTTGTCCTTTCGTCAGAAAGTCTTTCGCAAGCGTACCGAAGGATCAAATACCTGCAGAAATATTCTCAGTATCAGTTAGGAAAAGCTGATGAGATAATGGAAAAAACCAAGGCAATTGAAAAAGAAAAAGCGGCGAGGGAAGCATCCAAACAAGAAAAAGAACAATTGTTGGCGCAGCAATCAGTTATGATTGATGAACTGGAGACCGAAAAAACCGCCAAGCAGAAAGTGGTCGAAGAATTCCAGAAAAACGTGGGCGTGATCTCAAAGCAAATTGCCAACAAACAAAAAGAACAAAAGCAGATAGATTCTGAAATTAATAAAATAATCGAAGAAGAAATCCGGCTGGCGCGGATCCGGGCAGAAAAAGACAAAAAGGCCTGGGATGAAGCTTCTAAAATCAACACCATTGCTTCCTTTCAGGACTATCTGAACGAATGGCCTGACGGCGATTATTCCAAAGCGGCGAGAAAAAACATCACGCAGCTGGAAGCAGACAACAAAGGCTGGCAAACCGCCAGAGGCATGCATACCAAACAGGCTTATGAGATTTATCTGACGAATTTCCCGCAGGGGCAATTTGGTTCGACAGCAAGGACGGAAATCTCTAAATTCGAAGCCGCGGAAGAAGCTGCAAGACTGGCACGGGAAAAAGCGGAACGTGAAGCGGAAGCCGCCAATAAGCCGGTTGAGGAAGTGGTGGTAAAACCGGTCGAAAAACCCAAGCCGGTTGAAAACCCGAAACCCGACCCGGCACCGGCGCCAAGCTACAAGGACAGGAGCGGAACGGTTGAATTGTCCAGCGATTTTTCCAATAACCGGGGCAAATTGCCGTGGCCGGTGAGCCGCGGAGCCATTGTCGGTCATTTCGGGCCGGGAAAACATCCGGTGCTGAACATTGAAGTAAATAACGACGGAATTGATATCGCAACCAACAAAGGATCATTTGCCAAAGCTGTTTTCGACGGTGAAGTAACGCAGATTATTTCAATCCCGGGTGGGAACAGAACGGTGCTTTTGCGCCACGGAACCTATTTTACAGTGTACAACAATTTGTCTTTTGTGTCTGTGAAAAAAGGCGACAAAGTAAAACGGGGACAGGATCTGGGCAGGATTTATACCGATGAAAACGAAGGCACTATTTTAAATTTCCAGATAAGAAGCGGTTCGGTGAAACAAAATCCTGAAATGTGGCTCGGAGGAAATTAATTTTAAGTAAATTTGTAAAAAATTTCTGATTATGACTTTTGCAGTATTATTTTTACAGTTATTTGCGCCCTGGCACATCATTATATTGGTGCTGGCTATTTTGTTGCTTTTTGGCGGAAAAAAAATACCTGAACTGATGAAAGGCCTAGGCACGGGAATCAAAGAATTCAAGGACGCTACCAAAGATGATGAGCCAAAAAAATCGGAAAATAAAACCGATGACTCTCAGTAATTATTAATCTGTTAACTCGATAAATAAAGGTAGAAACAATTCTACCTTTTCTTATTTTATACCTTTTCAATATGGACTTTACAGCAAAATCATGGGATATTTTCAATCGGAGCATTGAAGATTACCACAAAACAAATAACGTAGATACACCGATTCAGAATCCGTATAACGAGTCTGAGCTGATTGAACATTTGTTGTACAAAAAGAACTGGATCGACACGGTTCAATGGCACCTGGAAGATATCATCCGTGATCCGGAAATCAATCCTGATGAAGCATTGCTGATCAAACGCCGGATCGACAAATCCAACCAGGACCGTACCGATATGGTGGAATACATCGACAGCTGGTTTTTACAGAAGTTCGCTGACGTAAAAGCTCAGCCGGAAGCCAAAATCAACACCGAAAGCCCTGCATGGGCAATCGACCGGTTTTCTATTTTAGCGCTGAAAGTTTACCACATGCGCGAAGAAGCGCATCGCCCCGACGCTTCGCCGGAACACAAAGCGCAATGCCGGAAAAAACTGGATATTCTTCTGGAGCAGCACAAAGACCTGTCAACCGCCATCGAAGAACTGCTGGAAGATATTTCTGCCGGCAATAAATACATGAAAGTTTACAAACAGATGAAAATGTACAATGACGAGGAATTAAATCCTGTTTTGTATAAAAAGAAATAGACTTCGGTGCCTGTTGCAAGTCAGCACTCATTCACCGTAGTACCGTTCAAAAAACAACCAAAAAAAGCGAAGAAAACAAATTTTGTTTTCTTCGCTAACCAACCTTAACCTAAACCTACCCTCTCCGGATGGAGAGGAATTTATTTTAAATACTTTTAAAAGATCAATTTAATATTCAGATAATTATTCTTTGAAATAAGTATCTGCAACAGCTTCCCCGCTTTCTGCAACAGCAACCACATTGTATGGGCCGGTAGGAAGTGTGTCCACATCAACAAGCGCATGGTAGGTCGATGAAATCGCACCTGACTGAACCAGGTTTCCACTTGTATCGTAAATAACATAACCCGCGATAGCTGCGTCGTCAGAGGTTATATCAACTTTTCCGCTGCTCCCGCTTCCGATACGGATACCAACAGTTCCGCCGCCACTTGAGTTTTGTTCAGTGTCGTTTGTATTGTTAGGGGCCTGCTGGCCAAACATATCGCTTGAGGCAAAAATTACTAATAGTATAATGATAATGTTTTTCATAATGATTGATATGAGATTACAAATGTACGGACTCCTTTTGGAAAAAAACATCCCTAATTCTTGGTATTTTTTGGTTAATTCCTTCATTTTTTGGAAATAGCGGGGTTGAATTGATAAAATAACCAAATAAAATGAGGTATTTTTGGCTCAATAATCAAGGTAAACTTTTTTGAACTACTAAAAATGAAAGCTTATTTGTGTTTTTTGACTTTGTTTTTGACGGCTTCCCTGTATTCCCAAACGATAGAAAGTCAAATTGAGGAAAATTATCAGAAATACAGAGCGGTAATCGATTCTCAGCCGGATTCCGCGTTGGTTTATATTCTGAAGGCAAAAGAATTGAATGAAAAGGAAAAAGATATCGATTGGAGTGCCAAAATATATTATGGTATAGGCTATTGCCATCTGTTAAACCAAAAATACTCGCTGGCGCTTAACTACTTCAATCAGGCGGCAGGATTTTCAAAAGAATCATCAAATTTTAACATCCTCAGTAAATCGTACAACCAGATCGGGCTGGTCTATTCTTTCCAGAATAATTTTAAAAAAGCTTTGGACAATTACCATAAATCTCTGGAAATATCAGAGAATAAGGAAGAATTGAGTGATAATACGATGTCCGTACTTTCCAATCTTGCAGATCTGCATATCCTCCAGCAGGATACCATCACCGCATTGCGATATTATCATCAGGCTATCAGGATTGGTGAAAGAGAAAACAAGAAACTTATTTTGGCCGGAGTTTTCAATAATGTGGCAGTTGTCTATATGGATAATAACAAAGATAGTACGGAATTGTATTTAAAAAAAGCGCTCCAGATTTACAAGGAAACCAAGAATGTGTACGGGCAGATTGTAATTCAAAACAATTTAACCACTACCTATATAAACTTTAAATCCGAGAAAGATTATCCCCAATCCCTGGAATACCTGGAAGAATCACTTAGGTTAAGTAAAGAAATACAGAATTTAGACGCGGAGTATTTCAGTTATTTTTATTTAGGAAATTATTATGAGAAAGGTGTATTTAATTATGAGCAGGCAAGATATTATTATGAAAAGGCGCACCAGCTTTTAAAAGACGGATATAAAAACGATTATGCAATTGAACTATACAAAAGCCTGTCGCGGGTTTATTTACAATTGGGGGATTTCAAAAACGCGTATAATTTTCAGAAGATACAGTATGGCCTCCAAGACAGCATTTTCAGCATTGAAAAGAATAAGCAATTCCATGAAATCCAGACCAAGTTCGGTGTGGAACGCAAAAACAACCAGATACAGCTGTTAAACAAAGAGAAAGAAATAGAAAAAGGGCGCAAGCAGCTTATCCTGATCGTTTCCGTCCTGCTCATTATTACTTTGCTGATATTGGCGGTATTTTACAGGAAGCGCATGAAATACCAGGAAACCATCAGCAAGCAGGACAAGCTGATTTTTGAAAAAGAAAAAGAAACCATCCGGGTCAAAAACCACATAGAAGGCCAAAACCAAGAGCGGAAAAGGATTTCAAGAGAATTGCACGACGGTGTGGGCGGCAGGCTGTCTGCAATCAAAATCAAAATGGATCAGCTGAACACCACGACGATCCACGATCCGGACCTGGAAGAATGCATCAGTCAGCTACAGGAAACCGCAAAAGAAATCAGAATAATTTCACATGAATTAAAAGAAAATAAAATAGATGAATTAAATTTTGTAATTTTATTGAATCATTTGATTGATGATTACAGGTTTTACTTTTCGGGCGAAATTCATTTTAATATGTACCCGGAAGAAAAATTTGAAGAAATAGCTGACACAAAAAAGCACTATTTGTACAGGGTAATCCAGGAAATACTAGCCAATTGCCTGAAATATGCGGAAGCGCAAAATATCTATATAGATTGTACGTTTGACGATATATACAGAATTATTATAGAAGACGACGGCCGCGGGTTTGACATGCAAAATGTAAAAAAAGGAATTGGTATCGAAAACATCAAAAAAAGGATTGCAACATTGAAAGGTAATGTGTACATAGACTCCGTAGTAGGGAGAGGCTCAACTTTTATCATGGAAATTCCTTAAAATGGAAGAAAAAAAGATCAGGATAGGAATCGTAGATGACCATCAGCTGATACTTGATGGCCTGGAAAAACTACTTGCATCGGTAGAAAACTATGAAATTGCATTTATAGAAAACAGGGCGTCAAAAGCGTTGAAGCACCTGCAAAACGACCCGGTGAACCTCATCATTACAGACGTGGCAATGCCCGACATGAACGGCGCTGAATTCATCAGGAAAATCAGGCGGAACCATCAGAATATAAGGATCTTGGTGCTTAGCATGTACAAAACCGATTTAATTGACGAAAGCGACATTGACGGTTATTTACTAAAAGAATCCTCGAGCCAGAAAATCCTGCAGAAAGTAAAGGAAATTACCAGCAAAGGAGCAAAGCGAAATGTGGATCAATCCGTAAAGTATCATCACGGCCTGTCAAAAAGAGAAAAAGAAATCGTCATTGAAATCGGCAAGGGGCTTTCGTCAGAACAAATTGCTGAAAAACTTTTCCTGAGCTATTATACGGTAGAAAGCCATAAAAAGAACATCTATCTGAAGCTCCACGTAAACACCACAGGCGAACTTATCAAAAAAGCGATGCATTTGGGGATCATCATCCAGTAAAACTGTTGATTTTAGAAGTTAGAATTCAGAATTTAGATTTTAGAGGTCAGAATCTGTACATCCGACACCCGAAACCCATCTTCCATCTTCCTACATCCCTGTCCGTCCCTGCCTGTTCGGCAGACAGGCGGCAGAAAGGGATTTCTGGTTTTAAATTTAATCAATAATAAATCAACAATTGTAAATCGTCCGATTCACACAAGACGTAATTTATTTTCACCATAGAGAAAGATTTTTTCTTCTCTGTGCCTCTCTGTGCCTCTGTGGTTGTATTGATTGAACTTATCGTAAATGATTTTTCTTAACCCTTATATATTATTATGTAGCGTCAATCCTTAAACAATTATCTATGTTATTAATATCTTTTCTGGAAATGGACTTTGAAAATTCCTTAAATTGCGGCATATTTTCAGTATGCGGATTTTTGCTGTTTTAATAATAATTCTTACCATTTTTTCATGTGCCCGCCAGGGAACTCCGTCGGGTGGCCCGAAAGATGTTACACCGCCGAAGTTTCTGAGCAGCAATCCCGACACGCTCTCACTGAACGTTGACCCGAACATCAAAGAAATCAGGATCAACTTTGACGAATATGTTATTTTAAAAAACCACACACAGCAGATCGTGGTATCGCCGCCGCTGGGGGCTTCCGCTACTTTTCTGCCGGTCGGTTCGCCCAGGAAATCAGTACAGATCAGGTTAAATGAACCACTACTGGAAAATACCACTTATAATTTCAACTTCGGCAACGCGCTCCAGGACAATAACGAAGGGAATAAGCTGTCCTATTTCCAGTACGTCTTTTCCACCGGCGATTACATCGATTCCCTTGAAATTACCGGGAAGGCAAAGGTGCTTTCGGCAAAAAAACAGCCCGAAAACCTTCTTGTCGCCCTGTTTAAAATTGATTCCACGTACAACGACAGCGTGGTGATACGCGAAAAACCGTTTTATATCTCACGTCCCGATTCCGCAGGAATCTTTCACCTGAACTATCTTCATCCCGGCCGCTACCAGATGGTCGCTTTTGATGATGAAGTCCAGAATATGCAGTTTGACCTGGGAAAGGAGAAATTCGGCTTCGTAGAACAACCGGTGGATTTGAATGAAAACCAGGAAATCAACATTCAATTGTTCAACCAGATACCGCCTTATAAGGTGGGGAAAGCTGACCAGAAAGGTTACGGCCAGCTGGTTTTCAGGTTTTCAGGACAACCCGACGAAGTGGAAGTAGAACCGATTGATTTCGACTTTACGACTTCAAGGATTTCCTATAAGCCCAAAAGCGATTCACTGAATTTCTGGTTCAATCCGGTGACGGATACGATTGAAGAAAAATCAAAAAGGATTAATTTTCTGGTCAGGCACCTGGAACAAACCGATACGGTTTCACTGGTTTACAGTAATTCCACGCGCCACCAGCTGACGTTGAGCGAAAACAGCAAAGGTGGTTTTACGCCGTCTAAGAAAATGAAGATCACAGCCGGTTATCCGCTGGAAAAATTAGATTCCGCCTTCGTTTCGGTAAAAAAAGATACAATCGATCTACCCTTCCGGTTAATAAAAGATCAGGAAAATGAAAACGCTTTTACACTTGATTTCCCGATTGAATTAAGCGCAGAATATGAAGTGGAGCTTCTTCCGGGCGCGGTAACCGATTTTTTTGGCGAAACAAATGATACTGTCAGCATTGATTTCAGGACGAAAACAAGAAATGATTTCGGCAACCTCCAGCTTACTTTGCAAGGCAAACCCGACAAGCCTTTCTGGATCCAGCTACTGACCGAAAAAGATGAACTGATTGATGAAAAATATACTACCAATCCGGTTTTTGAATACAATTACCTGGTTCCTGGAAATTATTATTTCAAAATCATGGTGGATGAAAATGAAAACGGATTTTGGGATACGGGGGATTTTTTTACAAAAAAACAGCCGGAGGCAATTTATACTTATCCCGCTTATGTCAATGTGAGGGCTTTGTGGAACGTGGAAGAAATCTGGATACTGAATGAGCCGGAACCCGCTATAAAAGAAGAATCCTCCACGGAAACCGGAGAGGATTCGCCTTAAAATCGTATTTTACTGAATTACTCTACCGTAACAGATTTGGCCAGGTTCCTTGGCTGATCTACATTCTTGCCCAATTTGACGGCGATGTAATAAGAAAGCAGCTGTAATGGAATAGCAGAAAGGATCGGTGTGAATTCTTCCGAGCAATTCGGGATTTCGATCACGTGGTCGGCAATCCTTCTTACTTCCCTGTCGCCTTTGTTGACTACAGCAATGATTTTACCCTGGCGCGCTTTGATTTCCTGCGCGTTGCTGGCAACTTTTTCATAATGGCCTGTTTGGGTCGCAACGATTACAACCGGCATATTCTCATCGATCAGCGCGATCGGGCCGTGCTTCATTTCGGCAGCCGGATAACCTTCTGCGTGTATGTAGGAAATTTCCTTTAATTTCAATGCTCCTTCCAGCGCCGACGGGAAATTATAACCTCTTCCCAGATACAGCGCATTGGATACATCTTTGTATTTTTCAGCAATTTCCATCACCGTATCAATACTCGTGTCAAGCGTTTCCTGTACCAGTTCGGGAATGGAATCCAGCTCATGCGTTAAAGCATTGAACCTTTCCGTACTCAGGTTACCGTTGTGCTTTCCTAATTTGATTGCAATTAAGGAAAGGATGGTCAGCTGGGCGGTAAATGCTTTGGTGGAAGCCACCCCGATCTCCGGGCCGGCATGCGTATAGGAACCGGCATCCGTAATCCGTGCAATAGACGATCCTACAACATTATTGATTCCGTAAATAAACGCGCCTTTTTCTTTGGCCAATTTCAAAGCGGCCAGGGTATCGGCTGTTTCACCGGACTGCGAAATCGCGATCACAACATCATTCCTCTTGATGATGGGGTTCCTGTACCGGAATTCAGACGCGTATTCGACTTCTACCGGAATCCTGGCTAAATCTTCGATGAGGTACTCACCAACCAAACCTGCATGATAAGAAGTCCCGCATGCCACAATGATGATCCTTTTCGCATTGATGAATTTTTCCTGGTAATCCCAGATTCCGGCCATGCGGATGATTCCTTCATCTACCAGCAAACGGCCGCGTAACGTATCACGGATTGATTTGGGTTGCTCGTAAATTTCTTTCAGCATGAAATGCTCGTAACCTCCTTTTTCAATTTCCTCCAGGTTGAACTGAAGCTCCTGAATAGCCGGTATAACTTTTAAATTATCTTTTATTTTCCGGATGTCTATTTCCTTACCCAAAGTAACGGTGGCCATTTCGCCATCGTCAAGATAAACGGCATCTCTGGTGAATTGCAAAAACGGGGAAGCGTCTGATGCAATAAAGAATTCATTTTCGCCAATTCCGATTGCCAAAGGGCTTCCAAGCCTTCCCACTACAATTTCATCCGGATTGCTTTTGTCCAGAACGGCAATCGCGTACGCGCCGATCACTTCATTGAGCGCATAACGGACGGCATCAGTTAAACTAAGGTCATTCTTATCTTTAAAGAACTGGATCAAATTAATCAGCACTTCCGTATCGGTTTCGCTTTTGAATTCAAATCCTTCCTGCAACAATTGTGTTTTCAGGGTTTCATAATTCTCTATGATCCCGTTGTGTACAACAACCAGCTCACCGCTATATGATAAGTGCGGATGCGAATTTACATCGTTCGGCACACCGTGGGTTGCCCAGCGGGTATGTCCTACACCGATGGTTGCACCATTGTTTAAAGATGCTGATTTTTCTTCGAGGTCGGAAACTTTCCCTTTGGTTTTGACAAGCCCGAAACCGTCATTTTCAATAACAACCAGCCCGGCACTGTCATAGCCGCGATATTCAAGTTTTTTCAGCCCATTGATGATAATGGGATAAGCAGCTCTATGGCCTATATAACCTACTATTCCACACATAAGCAGTTTATTTTTTTGTATAGTAAACTTTAAGTTTTAGTTTTTTGCTTTCCTGTTCACTCGCGCTTCCGTGCAAGACTACCCTGTGAGGATTGAATGCCCGGTTGTTGTAAAAAGGATTGGTACTGCTGACCGGCACCGTATAACTGTTGGACGGGCTTAAAAGGAAGTTCCCTAAGCTCAGTATCACTTTTCCATCAGTATAAACATCACCTTTTTCAACTATGCTTTTAATATAATCGGTAATCCTGATGGTGTACATTTTCGGGTCGTTGCCATAATCATACATAGGGTTGAACTGTACCGAAACAGGATAGCTGTTGTAAAAAGAATAGAGATCCGAAAAATTTTCATTGATTGCATTTTCCGGGTTATCTTCATCCATATAGCTGTTCCATGCAAACAGATAAGGCGGCTTTTTAAGATTGTAACTGTCATCTACATATAAGTTCAGCTCCGCTCCTACAATTGCCCAATCGTTGTTCAGTACATTTTGCCGTATTTGTTCCAGCTGATCAGGGTCGATTTTTATAACCGTTTTGGTTCCGTCCAATCCGTCAAGGTATAATCGCGCATCTCCTGTTGTGGTATTGGGATTTGTATAGGAATTGACGAATTGAGAACTTCTGTTGGCATGAGAATACTGATTAACCTGGACATTGTATCCCGGCGTTGTATTCCAGTAACTTGTGAAAATCAAAGGAAGGGTCTTATGTAATCTCGGTTCGTAATCATCGTCGTCATCATCTTGTTCAGTTGGATTATCATAAGAATAATACATGGCAAGCGTCATCAGGTTAGGGTCGAAATTAAAGAAAAATCCCTGGTCTTCGGCAACGCTCAGTTCGATTCCTCTGAAAAAATTTCTGATAAACGCAGCCTGATCGTTCAGGTCAGATGAATTCTGGTTGTCTATAAATTTTTGTTTGAAATAATCTTTGTCTAACTTTATTTCGTAAGCCACTGTCGGAGCCGTGGTATTATCATTAGAAGCTTTCTTCTGATAAGTAGTAACCTTGTTTGAAATCTGTGCCGATCCCAGAACGGTTGGCAACACAGAGATATTATTGATCGTGCTCCCCAAAGCCGGATTGGAATAATAAGTTGAATCCTGCGAATACAAATATTGACCTACTTCCCTCACCTGTAAGGTCATCGGTAAATCGGTCTTTCCATAAATAGAATCTAACTTATAGGTTCTTTTTATTCTGACTGTGGCAGTATCTGTCGGTTCTTCTCCACTTCCTAAATAAAGATAGGTTGTATCTATATCAATTGCGTCATCGTCCCGATCATAAAAAACTGGAATTCTCAGAATGACGGAGTCCATTTCCGGGTTTTCACCAAAATCAGGGCTTAATTGTCCCAATCTCGCCTGAGAAATAAACCTTGCTTTTGTACGTCCGAAAACAGGTTCTTCATAAACACCGACAATCGCATTTTGCAAAACTTTTTCGTCCGACCGGATTGAATCATTGTTGGTATTATAAGAAATAACGTCAACATACAAGGCATTAGCAGTAGAGCCGGAATCAAGCAAACTGCTACCTACATCTGAAATATCATCTTCACATGAAAATGCTGAAAAAGCGGCCAAAACAACAACCGCCCAGGCAGCGCAACTAAAAAATCTCTTCATTAATCTGATTATAAATTTTCATTCATTAATTCCTCCGCATAAAAGAGGTTGTAAGCTTCACTGATTCCCTCTACAGGGCAATATTCCATAACGGGGATATTCTTTGAGTGTAAGAAATTATCAATGTTTTCCGGAATAATTTCCTCCCCCTTTACTGCTGCGTCGGCATATTTTAAAGCGGATTTGGTAATGGCCGAAAAATCAGGTTTTTCAAGGTATTTCGCAACTTCGCCGTTGATTCCGTCAAAGGCAAGTTTTTTTGTCATTTCAGAATTCAATTCCCCATCAAAAGCATTGTCAAAAAGTGAAACGACAACCTTTGCTTCGTTGAAAAAAGAATCGTCCGCATAGTATTCTTTCAGGTAAGCGGGAACCATCGCGGACATCCAACCCATCACATGGACAACATCAGGCTTCCAGTTCAGCTTTTTCACGGTTTCCAAAACACCTTTTGCAAAGAAAATAGCGCGCTCGTCGTTGTCTTCAAAAAAGGAACCTTCCTTATCGGAATAAACAGATTTTCTTTTGAAATATTCTTCGTTGTCTATAAAATAAACCTGTAGGCGCTCATGCGGCACAGACGCTACTTTTATAATCAGTGGCTGGTCCATATCATTGATGATAAGGTTCATCCCGGAAAGCCGGATGACCTCATGAAGCTGATGCCTTCTTTCGTTAATAGTACCGAACCTCGGCATGAAAATCCTTACATCAGCACCGTTATCACTCATGGCTTTGGGTATCTTCAATGCCTGTACTGACATTGGATTTTCAGGAAAGTAAGGAATCATTTCGGTTGTTACATACAATATGCGCTTTCCTTCCATATTCAAACTTTTAGTTACTTGAAATAGTGCACAAAGATACGAATTTTCTGCGACATTTAAAGAGGATGGTTTATTTTTGCCTTGTTTCTCATTTATTTAACAACATTTAATGATTATTTTAAGAAAGCTCAACGACCTGAACGAAATCATTTCCCAACAAAAAAAGCACCACCATTCTATTGGCTTTGTTCCGACCATGGGCGCGCTTCATGAGGGACATATTTCATTGGTTGAAGAATCTGCAAAAGAAAATGACTTTACAATCGTAAGTGTTTTTGTGAACCCTACCCAGTTCAACAATGCCGCGGATTTAGAAAAATACCCCCGGACGGAAGATGTTGATATTGAGATTCTTTCCGAATCAAATGCCGATGCCGTTTTCTTTCCGGCGATTGAAGACATCTATCCGCACGGGCAAAAGGCTGAGAAATTTGACTTTAACGATCTTGAAAACCAGATGGAGGGAAAATTTCGGCCGGGACATTTCGATGGTGTCGGAACGGTTGTCAAACGTTTTTTTGAGCTGATTGAACCCGACCGGGCTTATTTCGGCGAAAAAGATTTCCAGCAATTACGGATCATCCGACAATTGGTTGAAAATGAAAATATTCCGGTTGAAATCATTTCGGTTCCCATCAAAAGAGAAAATGACGGTTTGGCGATGAGTTCCCGGAATATGCGGCTGACAAAAGAAATGCGCAACGAATCCCCCAAAATTTTCCGGATCCTTACACAGGCAAAATCTTTTTTTGAACCCCATTCCATTGAAGAAACCCGTCAATTTGTAAAAGACGAATTTTCCAAAACTTTACTTGTGCTTGAATATTTTGAAATTGCCGATGAAAAAACCTTAAAACCTGTCACCGATAAATCAAAACCTGACGACATCCGCGCATTTGTTGCGGCCTTCGCCGGCGAGATTCGTTTAATCGACAATTTGAAATTCAAATAAAACGCCGGTTTTATAAAAACTCCTTACCTTTGCGCCGCAATGATGATAGAAGTATTACATTCCAAAATCCACCGCGTAAAAGTTACCGGCGCCGAGCTGAATTACATCGGCAGCATCACGATTGACGCAGACCTGATCGATGCCACAAACCTGGTCATAGGCCAGAAAGTACAGATCGTGAATATTCAGAACGGTGAACGTTTTGAGACTTATGTCATTGAGGGAAAAAGAAGCTCAGGGGAAGTAACGCTCAACGGCCCCGCCGCGAGAAAAGTACAGGTAGGCGATACGATTATTATTATTGCCTATGCAATGATGGACGTTGAAAAGGCGCGCAATTTCAAGCCTGCCATCATCTTCCCCAACGAAGAAACCAACCGGCTGGTTTAAAATGAATTCCAAAATAACCAATCTCATATTTACAATCCTGGCAACGGGATTGGCTGTTTTCTTTGTCACGCTTACACTGAAGGAAACCGACTTTTCCGTCCTTAAATCCGCCGCGGAACATGCCAATTATTTCTGGTTCTTTGTATCGATGGTTTTAAGCATTGCTTCCTATTGGCTGCGTGCTGCACGCTGGAAGCTCCTGCTGGCCGGAATCGGTTACGAAATGAAGGTCAGAAGTGGGTTCTGGGCAGTTTCATTAGGTTATTTCGCCAATCTGGTTATTCCCCGAAGCGGTGAAATCGCACGCGCTACTTCGCTTTATAAAATGGAAAAAGTGCCCGCCGATAAGTCCATCGGAACCATTGTCCTGGAAAGGGTTATAGACGTTTTCTTCCTGGCTCTTTTTTTTGTGCTGACCTTGATTTTTAATGCCGAAACTCTATTTTCCTTTTTCTCTTTTACCGAAAAACCTTCATGGGGGAAGTACGGAATCATAGCCGGGGCGGTGATCCTGCTTTTCCTTCTGCTTTTTGCTTTCCGTAAAAGGCTGAAAGGATTCTCACTTTACCGAAGGGTTGAGCTTTTTCTGAAAGGAATCTGGGAAGGGTTCAAATCCGTATTGCATCTGAAAGAAAGAACCAAATTTATTCTATATTCATTCGGCATCTGGCTTTGCTATTTCCTGATGACCTATGTGGTCATTTTTGCGTTTCCCGAAACTTCTCATTTCGGTTTGGGTGAAGGATTTTTCTTGATTGTTGCCGGAGCATTGGGAATGATTCTGCCTGCCGTCGGCGGATTGGGTTATCCTTACATCATGAGCCTGGCATTTGCCGCGATTTATTTGTCGAACGGACAAACGGCCGAAGAAGGCAAAATGGTCGGAAGCTATTTCGGGCTGATGCTTTATTTTGCACAAATTATTTCCATCCTGATTTTTGGCTTTTTGTCGATTTATTATATCTCGAAAAATAACATAAACTTAAAGTAGCTTTTGCAATAATCCCGGCAGGCATCCCGTTACTATCAGAAAATCAAAATGGCATTACGGGAGGAATTCGAACAGCAGGGACTTTGGCTTTTCAGGTAGAGGAGTTATTTACCTTTAATTATTTTATTGATCGGAACTATTCTCTATCTGAGAACTGAGATTTATCCGGATACGTTTTTTCTGGAAGAAACACCTTATGAAATCTATTTTGAAATGGGTTGCCTTATGGTAAGTTTAATCGGGCTGGGAATCCGGATCTATACCGTTGGATATACGCCTAAAAATACCTCCGGAAGAAATACAGCAGACGGACAAGTCGCAGACACACTGAATACGACCGGAATTTATAGCATTGTGCGGCATCCTCTATATCTGGGAAATTTCCTTATGTGGCTCGGGCCTGCTCTGATTACCGGGAATTTCTGGTTTGTGATTGCTTTCGGCTTATTTTATTGGATTTATTATGAACGAATCATGTACGCCGAAGAGCAGTTTTTAAGAAATAAATTCGGTGAAACTTATGCCGATTGGGCAGAAAAAACACCGGCTTTCATTCCCAATTTCGAGAATTTCAAAAAAAGCAACTTATCTTTCAGTTGGAAAAAAGTGCTGAAAAAAGAAAAGAACGGAGTTTTTGCGCTATTTCTGATTTTTATGATTTTTGACATTTCCGGTGAGCTGATCGAGAGTGAAGCCCAATTCAATTATTTCATCATTGCTGCCTGTATCTTTACGGCTTTATTGTATGTGGTTTTAAAAATTCTCAAAAAGAAAACCCATATTTTGGATGAAATCGGTAGATGACGATGAATTCCGAACTTTGAATTATATATCTATATTTGGGTAAATTTTCTCCATGTCCAAAACCAAAACAACTTTCTATTGCCAGAACTGCGGAACCCAATACAGCCAGTGGATGGGACAATGCAAAGCATGTGGTGAATGGAACACCATCGTGGAAGAAATCATCGACAAAGGCGAAGAAAAAAAATCATGGAAATCCGATGAATCAAAAAAAGTCAGTATTCAAAATATCAAAGATATTTCTGAAACCGGAGAAACAAGGATCGATACTTTGAATGAAGAACTGAACCGTGTTTTGGGCGGCGGAATTGTAAACGGTTCGGTGGTTTTGGTAGGCGGCGAACCCGGAATCGGGAAATCTACTTTGATGCTACAGGTAGCGCTTCATCTTCCTTCAGTGAAAGTTTTATATGTTTCCGGTGAAGAATCCGCTTCGCAAATTAAGTTAAGGGCCGAACGTATCGGAATCGGATCCGAACAATGTTTTATTCTGACTGAAACCAATACCCAGAAAATCTTCAAACACGCACAGGAAATCCAGCCGGAATTGATCGTGGTGGATTCCGTCCAGACTTTGCATACACAGTTTGTGGAAAGTTCTCCGGGAAGCATTTCGCAGATCCGCGAATGTACTTCCGAATTGATTCGTTATGCAAAGGAAACCAATGTGCCGGTTGTCCTGATCGGCCATATCACCAAAGAAGGTGTGATTGCCGGGCCGAAAATCCTGGAACACATGGTCGATGTGGTTTTGCAGTTCGAAGGCGACCGAAACCATATTTACCGGTTGCTTCGCTCACAGAAAAACCGCTTCGGTTCCACAGCAGAGCTGGGGATCTACGAAATGCAGGGAAGCGGTTTGCGTGAAGTCAAAAATCCGTCGGAAGTATTGATTTCCAAAAAGGATGAACCGCTAAGCGGGAACGCGATTGCCGCAACTTTGGAAGGAATCCGCCCGATGCTGATTGAAATCCAGGCATTGGTAAGTTCCGCAGTTTACGGTACACCACAACGTTCCGCGACGGGTTTCGACACGAAAAGACTGAATATGCTTCTGGCGGTTCTGGAAAAACGTGCCGGATTCCAGTTGGGTTCCAAAGACGTTTTCCTGAACATCACAGGCGGAATCCGTGTGGATGACCCTGCGATTGACCTGGCGGTGATTTGTGCCATACTTTCTTCAAATATGGATATAACATTGCCGGACAATTGCTGTTTTGCCGGCGAAGTTGGTTTGAGCGGCGAAATCCGTGCAGTCAACAGGATTGAGCAACGGATTTCAGAAGCGGAAAAGCTGGGTTACGATGTGATTTTTATTTCGAAATACAATAAAATCAAAATGTCCGATTACCAGATTCGGGTGGAAACGGTTTCCAAAGTGGGTGACCTGATAAAAATCCTGTTTTAATTTCATTCATATTATTTATCTATCTCATTGAACCATTAAATCTTCCACATTTTCCCGAAAAATAAAAACGGCTTAATTTTGCTGGCTAAAACCACATTTAATAAATACGGAATAAAAATTAAAAAATGAGAAAACTTATTCTAACCTTTCTACTTTTATCAGGAACTTACCTTTTTTCGCAAACCGTTGACGGAAACGGGAATTTGCAGACAAACAGCCACCGCTACCTGAAAGGGCTTCCCCAGACCGAACGCCTTCAGGGCTGGTTCATCAGCGGCAACAATTCATTGCAATTTAACCAGGCGGCTTTTTCCAACTGGATTGCCGGTGGCGTGAATTCTTATTCTTTGACGGCAAATGTTGATTATGAATTTAATTTAACCCGCGGAAGACATATCTGGGACAACCGGATTTTGCTCAATTACGGTGTTTTGCGAAACGAGGGCGAAGATTACCGGAAATCCAACGATGTAATTGACCTGACTTCTTCTTACGGATATGAATTCATGAAGAATTTTTATTTCGCGGCCGCGTTGAATTTTAAAACCCAGTTTACCGAAGGTTTTGATTATGCTGTTCAGGATTCCGCTACGGGAAATTATAAGAAAATTTCGAATTTCATTGCGCCGGGCTATCTTTCATTCGGGCTGGGTGTTGACTATAAACCCAATGAAAACCTGCAGGTGAACTTCCATCCGTTTACATCGCGGTTTACTTTTGTGACCGATAAGGATTTGCAGTACCAGGGAAGTTTCGGGTTAAAAGAAGACGGCGATACTTATCTGTATGAGTTCGGGGCTTACATCGGCGCAAGATATAAATTCAACATCATGGAAAATATTTCTTATGACAATAAATTAGGTATCTATTCGAATTATCTCGATAAACCTTTCAATATGGATGTGGCTTATCAGGGAGTTCTGGATATGAAAGTAAATAATTTTATTTCTGCACAGGCCACGGTCAATCTTTTTTATGATGAAAACCAGATCAAAAAAACTCAGCTCAAACAAACGCTGGGCGTAGGATTGGCCTATAAATTCAACAATACGGAAAAATTAAAGGAACGCCCTGAAAATATGCCGAAAGTCGAATTGACACCGGAAGCAGAAGCAAAAGTGGAAGTGGCGAAAGAAGCAACAGAAGCGGCAGACCAGGCGGTGGAAGAGGCAACTGAAGCAGTTGAAGAATCAGTTAAATAAGATCAGAATAACAATTAAAATAAAAGGCTTCAGAATTGAAGCCTTTTTTATATTAATCAGTTGTCAGTCAGTTGAGTGCATAACTCTGGGTATAGCCAAACATACCGCGGTCTTTGATCATTTCCGCAACGCCGTCCGGGAGATGGCTTTCCCAGCCTTCTTCAGACTTCCCGATCTGCTCCAGCACTCTTCTGGAATAAATATCAAGATAAGCCGGATTGTAATTTTCCACATCTTTGATCCGCTGGTTGAATTTAAAGAACTTATATAATTCTTTCAGGTTTTCACTTACTTTCAGGTTTTCAGAAGTCAGCAGCTCATTTTCTTCCTTATCAAGGAACGGATATAGGTAAACCACCACATTTTTCTTGAACAATTTCCCGAATGCTTCCATGATCCCGCCCGGAAGGTTTTCATAATAATTTGCGTTGAACACCTCCAGCAAATTATTCACACCCATCCCCAGACCAATCTGGGTTGTATTCTTGGTGAATTCCGTAAAATAGTGGACGAGCTTGTAATATTCCGAAAAATTGGAAATAATTACATTATAGCCCAGATTACCGATGATGTCTGCCCTGTCAAGGAAATCACGTTCATCAATTTCACCATCGGAAGACAAGTTGCTCAGGGTAATTTCAAAAAGGATTTCGGTATTGTCCTCATGCACATCGGGCAGGGACATAAACATATCCAGACTCGACTCCAGCATATCCATATTCACTTTTGTCACGGGGCGGAAACTTCCTCTCAGCGCAAAAATATTTTTCCTGTACAAGATGGCCGCGGGAAGGAAACTTTTTCCGTTCGGCCCGAAGATCACGGCATCGGTCATTCCGTTTTTTACAAGTTGAAGGCTCATCAGGCGGTTATCAACGTAGGCGAACTTCGGCCCGCTGAAATTAACCATATCAATTTCCACCTGGTCTTTGTCCAGTCCGTCATACAATGATTTTAACAATCTTCTCGGATTATCATTATAATAATACGCGCCATAAATCAGGTTTACGCCCATGGTTCCTAACGTTTCCTGTTGTAATTGCGCGTTGCTTTCCTTAAACCGTACATGGAAAATGATTTCATTATAATCATCTTTATCCTTGTCCGACTGGAAACGGATGCCCACCCAGCCATGGCCTTTGTAGGTTTTGGTGAAATCAATGGTAGTAACGGTATTGGCGTAGGTGAAAAATAATTTATCCTTGTGGGTTTCTTTGTTAAGCCGCTCTTCCATCAGTTCCATTTCGTGGTCGAGCATTTTTTTCAGCCGGTCTTCAGACACATACCTTGCGTCTTCTTCTTTACCGTAAATCGCGTCGGAAAAATCTTTGTCATAGGCGCTCATGGCTTTTGCCAAAGTTCCCGAAGCGCCGCCGGCACGATAAAAAAATCGGACGGTTTCCTGTCCGGCACCGATTTCCGCAAAGGTTCCGTAGATATTGGGGTTGAGGTTAATTTCCAAAGCCTTTTGTTTGGCAGAAAGAACCTGGTCAAAACTCATAGGTATTTTTATTTTTGGCGTAAATTTACCAAAATTATGTCGAATTCAACGATAAAGATTCAGTTTTTAGGAACGGGTACATCACAGGGAATCCCGGTTATAGGGAGCGAACATCCGGTAAATTTTTCTACCAACCCGAAAGACAAACGGCTCCGTTCATCGGTATTGCTTTCCAAAAACGGACAAAACATCGTCATTGACTGCGGCCCGGATTTCCGTCAGCAGATGTTACGCGCCAATGTAAGGAACCTGGAGGCGATTCTATTTACACATGAACACAACGACCATGTTTTGGGAATTGATGACACCCGGCCATTTAGTCATTTTTCAAAAAAACCGATGGAAATCTATGCCGGTGAAAGAGTTTTGGGTGAAATCAGAACCCGGTTTCCTTATGTTTTCGCCGATGAAAAATATCCGGGAGCACCGAGCTTAAATGAAAATACAATCACCGGAAAATGCTTTGAAGTAGCGGGTTTTAAGATTGAACCGCTGAATATAGTCCATGGCGAATTGCCCGTCACCGGTTTTTTGATCGATGAAAAATTTGCTTATATAACAGACGCCAGCTTTCTTCCTGATGAAACCTTTGAAAAAATCCGGAATGTGGACGTGCTGGTACTGAACGCGCTTCGCAAAACGGAAAAACATTATTCGCACTTTACGCTGGAAGAGGCTTTGATGGTTGGAAAACAGGTAAATGCCGGGAAAGTATATTTTACACACATAAGCATAACAATGGGCTTTCACAACGAAGTTCAGGAAGAATTACCTGAAAACGCTTATCTGGCTTATGATGAATTAGAAATCGAAATTTAATTTGGAAAAAACGGGAAAAACATTCTATATTTGCCGTCCATTTACCAGCCCGAGTGGCGGAACTGGTAGACGCGCTGGATTCAAAATCCTGTGTCAGCAATGACGTGCCGGTTCGATTCCGGCCTCGGGTACAGAAAAGGAACTTTCTTTTTGAAGGCTCCTTTTTTATTTTTACCTGGTTCTTCCCTTTTTCACAAATCTTTTTGCGACATTGTTCTCGATTGCTTTGATCATTTCGCGCGCGATGTCCTTTCCTGTCGCGCCTTCAATCCCTTCCAATCCGGGTGAAGAATTTACTTCCAAAAGCAACGGCCCTTTTGCCGAACGGATCATATCCACCCCGGCCACGTCCAGCCCCATCGCTTTTGCCGCCTGAACCGCCAGCTTTTTTTCTTCCTTGGTAATTTTCACAATAGAGCCCGTTCCACCCAAATGGATGTTTGCCCGGAATTCGCCGGGAGGCGCTTCGCGCTGCATCGCCGCGACCACTTTTCCGTTGATAACGAAACAACGTAAATCCTTTCCATTTGCTTCCTTGATAAATTCCTGAACCAAAATATTGGCATTCAAACTTTTAAAAGCATTAATCACTGATTCGGCTGCTTTTTTGGTTTCTGCCAGTACGACCCCTTTTCCCTGGGTTCCTTCCAGTAGTTTTACAATTAAGGGTGAGCCGCCGACCATTTTAATCAGATCGTTTGTATCCAAAGGCGAATTGGCAAATCCGGTGATGGGAATATCCAATCCGTTGTTTAATAGCAATTGTAAGGAGTAAAGTTTATCTCTTGAGTGTGTAATGGAGGAAGCCGAATTCAGAGAATAAATCCCCATTGACTCAAACTGTCGTGTCAGGGCACAGCCGTAATAAGTCATGCTCGGCCGGATCCTCGGGATCACCGCGTCCAGATCATTTAAAATCCTTCCGCCGCGGTAATGGACTTCAGGCAATTTGGCATCCAGTTTTATATAACATTGCTTAATGTTAAAAAATTCAATTTCATGTCCGGTTTGTTCGCCGGCTTCTATGATCCTTTGGTTGCTATACAATTCAGGATTACTTGCCAATACACCTATTTTGAGCCCCTGAACATTCTCGCGTTCTTTTTTATAGAATTTGTCGGTATATTCTTTATTGAATTCACCCAATAAAAAACTGCTTTCAGGATCTACGAGGATTTTACCTTTCATAGCTTCCCGCCCAAGAAGCATCCGGTAGCCCATTGAATCCCGGTTGGTGAGTGATATTTCTATTTCCCAGGAATGCTCTTTTATTTTTAAACTGGTTCTGATGACATACCGTGTCTCGCGGTTTCCCGTCGAACTTTTTATGGTACGCATATCTGCGACGGGCGCTTCACAATGAACCAGCCTTTTTCCATCAAACTGGATCGGAAAAACATCGAATGAAACCCAGGGTTCTCCACTTCTTTGAAAAGGGTTGATGTTCACCGCATGAAGCGCAGAAGTTTTGGCGCCGCTGTCCACGCGTACTTTTATCAGGGGTAAACCCAGCGCGGGGAGCGAAACCCATTCCTCACTTCCGGCAACCAGTTTATTTTCCATATTCAAGCCATTTTAGCATAACGAATATAATTAAAGATTTTCTATTTTTACAGAGGTTCTTTAAGAATTATGCTGATTAATTTTGTAACAAATTTCCACGGGCTTTGACTTATGAATAAGTTGAATAAAAGATGAAAAAATTTATTTCTATATCAATCCTGGTAATTTTTGTTTCGGTTTACGGGCAAGAAAAATGGAGTTTGCAGGAATGCGTAAATTATGCCACTGACAAGAATTTAACGGTTCAGCAAAGCAGGATCAATGAGAATTTATCTGATAACGAATTACAGTACGCCGGGAACCAATGGCTGCCGACCGTAGGCGGATATTTCGACAATTCACTGACGATAGGAACGAACCATCCGGCAATTGACAAAGGTTATCAGCAGTATTCCAATAGTTTAGGCTTAAATTCATCCATAACCATATACAACGGCGGGTTATTAAATCTCAATAAAGAAAAAGCGTCTTTAAATGTTGAATCAAGTAAGCTGCAAACCGAAAGTGTTATCAATGACATTTCGCTGATGGTGGTAAATTATTACCTTAATATTGTGCTGAACCGGGAATTATTACAGATTGCAGAAGGAAATCTTTCTGTCACCGAACAACAATTGGATTTGATTCAGAAACAATTCGACGAGGGCGCCATCGCCCGTGCAGATTTGGTTCAGGCTGAAGCTAACGTCGCACAAGAAAAGAAAAATGTAGCCGACGCAAAAATCGAAGTCGAAAGAGCTTTGTTCAATCTTGCTACTTTACTGCAATTACCTGATTACCGTCAGTTTGACATCGAAACCATTTCGCTCCCCGACGATTTACAAATGGGGCTTTACGATATGGATCAGATACTTCAAACCGCTTACAATGAACAACCCGCGGTTAAAAAAGCCGAAGTTGATCTGGAAGCATCGTCCAAGGATATTGATATTGCCAGAACGAGTTTTAAACCGACCATCACCGGAACTTATAACCTGGGAACCAATTATGCCGACTATTTCAACAAAGGATTGGTTACCGATGCCTGGCTTAACCAGTGGTATGACAATATTACCAATGTATTTGGCGTGAGTATAAATATCCCGGTTTTTGAGAAATTCAACAACAAACTGAATGTTGAAAAAGCGCAGATCACTCAAAGCCTTGCGCAAAATTCACTGGAACAGGAAAAGCAAACCATCAGGGAAAATGTACAGGAAGCTTATTTCAATGCGAATTCTTCTTATCAGGCTTATGTAGCGGCAAAAGAAAGCGTGCGTTCAAGTGAACTTTCAGCCGATTTTGCCCAAAAAAGTTTTGACGCCGGAAGATTAAATATCTATGATCTGAACATTGCCAGAAATAATTTGGTTGTGGCGCGATCGCAGATGGTTCAGGCAAAATATAATTTTATTTTCCGGATGAAAGTTCTGGATTTTTATGCCGGGCGGCCATTAATGGAGGATTTGAATTAGCCTGATTCAGATTTCTTCTTTCATTTTATTCCAGGCGAAATGATAACTAACCATGATTGATGATAAAAACTTATTTTAAACATCAATTATCTTTAAATTTGCCTGAATGATTCTGTTAAATAAGGCCATAATCAAATAGAATATCTTGCAATATACGCTATACACTTATACATTATACAACATTCATCAGATGACAATTCTACATCTCGAAACCTCCACAAAAAACTGCTCGGTTGCTATTTCCCAAAATGGTGAAATGCTGTGCCTTTGTGAAGAATACGATGAAAATTACGGCCATTCCGAAAAATTACATCAGTTTGTGAACTGGGCAATGGAAGGCGCGGAAATTTCTTTAAACGAACTGGATGCAGTCTGTGTTTCCAAAGGCCCCGGAAGTTATACCGGGTTGCGGATCGGCGTTTCGGCGGCCAAAGGTTTTTGTTTTGGATTAAATATACCTTTGCTTTCTTGGAATTCGCTGGAAATTCTGGCGCAATCTCAAATTAATAAAGATTTTGATTTAATTATCCCGATGATCGACGCACGAAGAATGGAGGTTTATACCGCTGTTTTCGATAATTCAGGCCAAATGATTTCGGAAATTGAAGCGAAAATTCTCGACGAAAGTTCATTTCAGGAATTGGCCGATAAAAAAATTGTATTTGTAGGTGACGGAGTCGAAAAAAGCAAATCGGTTTTGAGTTTACCCCATGCGGAATTCCAAACCGGAATTCATCCTTCCGCCAAAAATATGATTCATTTGGCTGAAGAAAAATTCATGCAAAAAAGCTGGGAAGATGTCGCTTATTTTGAGCCCTTTTATTTGAAAGAATTTGTCACGGGCGTTAAAAAAACTCAATAAGAATTAGGTAGTTCTTGATAATTTGAGCTATCTGTTTTGTCAAGGAATGTCGAAAAAATGGTTTTGAAACTATTTTAATCCACATAGAAGTAAGAGATCCTTTTAGTTACTATATTATTTTTTAAATATACTTGCCTTATTCTATAATGGGTATCTTTTGGAGATTCAGAATATTCTAAACGCTCAATATTTTCTTCTGACTCCCATTCAGCTAATGGGTTTCCTAAAATATTTATGACTTCTTGTTTAGTCATTCCTTTCTTAACTTTTAAGAATTTTCTTCCTGTATAATTCTCAGAATATTTTGTATCGTCGGTTAATAATAAAATATTTAACAAGAATCCTGAATATCCATCAAGCTTTAAGCTCGGAACAATTTGTTTAATACAAAACAATATCGAAATTATAGTTAGAAGATAGATTACAATTTTTTTTATTTTTTTCACATTCAATATTTATAATTTCAGTTAACACAAATATATACGAATTAGATAAACCTCTATATAAGAAGGACTATAAGGTTTGGAACCAAACTTTGATCTTCAAATCCGAAACATTCAACAAAGATTTCCTAATTTTACCCGCAAGCAAAAAATACACAGAAATGGAATTACCTTGGGCGGAGCCTTATAAAATCAAAATGACCGAAGAAATCTCGACTTCAACAAAAGAAGAAAGACAAAAATGGATCGAAGAAGCCGGATTTAATTTATTCAACTTATCAAGCGACAAAGTTTACATCGACCTGCTGACCGATAGCGGAACCGGTTCCATGTCCGACAAACAATGGGCGGAAATGATGCTCGGCGACGAAAGTTATGCGGGTTCTCAATCTTATTTAAAGTTAAAAAAGGTCATCAACGATACTTTGGGGTTTCCTTATTTTTTACCAACGCATCAGGGCCGTGCCGCAGAAAATGTATTGTTCAGCGCAATACTGAAAGAGGGAATGGTCGTTCCGGGAAATTCACATTTCGATACCACAAAAGGCCACATCGAATTCCGGAAAGCGCATGCCGTTGACTGCACGATTGACGAAGCATTTGACATCAATGACCTGCATCCGTTCAAGGGAAATATTGATTTGAGCAAACTGGAAGAAGTGTATAAATCTCATCCGAAAGAACAGATTCCTTTGTGCTTAATTACCGTAACCTGCAATTCTTCGGGTGGACAGCCGGTTTCCATGGAAAACATAAAAGCGGTAAAAGAATTGTCCGACAAATACGGAATCCCGGTTTTCTTTGACGCGGCAAGATTTGCAGAAAATGCTTATTTCATCAAAGAGCGAGAAGAAAATTATAAAACTAAATCCATCAAGGAAATCGTCAAGGAAATGTTTTCTTACGGTGCCGGATTTACGATGTCGGCCAAAAAAGACGGGCTGGTCAACATCGGCGGGCTTTTAGCGATGCGCGATGAAGAATTGTTCAGAACCTGCGGGAATTTCGGGATTATTTATGAAGGATATATCACTTACGGCGGACTGGCCGGACGGGATCTGGGTGCACTGGCGCAGGGACTGATGGAATCCACCGAGTATCCGTATTTACAGGCGAGAATCCATCAGGTGGAATATTTGGGGAATAGATTGATGGAATACGGAATTCCGGTTCAAAAGCCGATTGGGGGCCATGCGGTTTTTATTGATGCTTTGAAATTCTTGCCAAATGTACCGAGAGCGGAATATCCTGCCCAGACGCTCGGAATTGAATTGTACAAAGAAGGCGGTGTGCGTGGTGTGGAAATCGGAACTTTGCTGGCCGACCGCGATCCGGAAACAAGACAAGACCGTTTTCCGAAGCTGGAATTATTACGTCTGGCGATTCCGAGAAAAGTTTATTCATATAAACATATAGATTACATCGCCGCGGCGCTGAAAAATGTTTTCGACCGCAGAAATGAAATCGCTTCCGGATATGAAATTATCTGGGAGTCAGAGATTTTAAGACATTTTACGGTGCAGTTGAAGAAGAAATAAGCCCCACCCGCCTGCCGGACGGGCAGGAAGGGGAGGGAGCTTAGATATGTTTTGACCGAGATCCGATTTAAATAAATGAATAAATTGGTACAAACCATAAATTCTAACTTCTAACTTCTAATTTCTGAATTCTAAACTCTACATTTGTAAAAGATGTTGGTCAATAACTACATAAGCAAAGATTTTATTCCGCCTAAATCCGGCCAGTCTGTTTCACACGGTCTGGAAATTATCGATGAATTCAATCTTACGCATATTCCGCTTTTTGAAGGATTGCATTTCATCGGGAATCTTTCAAAAGAAACTTTGGAAGAAGCCGAACCGGATGAAAAACTTTCCCGGCTCAGGGATTTTGCCGATGATTTTTCGATTACGGAAAACAGTTCTCTGCTGGACGCGATTCAGAAATTCAACAATAACGCGGCCAATATTTTACCCGTTCTCAACACAGAAAAACAGTATTTAGGTTTCCTGATGATGGATGATGTGATTTCGGGTTTGTCGACGATGCCGTTCATTCTGGAACCGGGTGCCATTATGGTAATTGAAGTTTCTCAGAAACAATTTTCCATCAGCGAGATTGCCAAAATCGCGGAAAGTAACAATGCGAGGATCATTGGTTTATTTGTTACCGATTATCCGGAAGACAAAGTCCAGATTACCATAAAATTGATTGCGGAAAGCCTGGCTTCGGTGAGTGAAACTTTTGAACGGTTCGGCTATACGGTCGTTTATAAATTCTTTCATGACGAAAAAGAAGATTTATACAAAGACCGTTTCGAACAATTAATGAAATATTTGGATGTATAAATGAAAATAGCTGTTTACGGTTTAAAAGCAGGTGAAGAACAAAAAGAGCAGTTCGAGGCTTTTTTTCAGGAACTGCATAAAAAAAAGATACAGCTTACCATAGAATCGGAATTTCTGGAAATCCTGAAGAATTTAATTCCATTCGACTTTTCAGAAACTGAAACTTTTACATCTTACGAAAATCTACAGAAAGACATTGACCTGTTTTTTACATTCGGCGGCGACGGAACCATTTTGAGCGCGGCGACCATCATTCAGGACAAAAAAATCCCGGTTGTCGGGGTCAATACGGGAAGGCTCGGATTCCTGGCAACCATCAATATTGAAGTACTGTTTGAAAGCCTCGAAAATATTTTGTCGGGAAACTATAAAATTAGCAAACGCTCGCTGATTGAAGTTCATTCGGATGAAGATGAAATTGAATTCCCGTTTGCACTGAACGAAATCACCGTTACAAGACGTGAAACCACCAGTATGATTACGGTGGAAGCCTTTCTGAACGGCGAGTTCCTGAATGCCTTCTGGGCAGACGGACTGATTGTTTCCACACCGACCGGCTCTACCGGATATTCCCTGAGCTGCGGTGGCCCGATCGTCCATCCGGACAACCATACATTTATCATCACCCCGATTGCGCCGCATAACCTGAATGTCCGCCCGCTGACCATTCCCGATAATTCCGAAATAGAACTAAAGATCGAAAGCCGGGTTGGCGAATATTTTTTATCGCTGGATTCCAGAAACAAGCCGCTGTCAACAAAAGTGAAATTAAAATTAAAAAAAGCCGGATTTCACCTCCACATAGCGGAGCCAAAGGACAAAAGCTATTTGATGACACTGCGGGACAAGATGTTCTGGGGTTCCGACAAAAGAAATTAAACCTGCACTTTTTTTCTTAATTTTTGTTAAAGGATATAGCCAGCGGTGATATTTGTTTATATTTGTCGCTTAATAGAAAAAATGGGCAACATTTTCAGTATTTTTCCGTTGAATTTCTTGCACATCTATTCTTAATAAAAATATGAAGAATCTACTTATTATCATTCTGGGGTTTACTTTTTCAATTGCTATTGCCCAAAGGCACGAAATAGGCGTATTTGGCGGCGGCGCCAATGTAATCGGTGATATCGGGAGAAGTAATTACATCAACCCGATGCCGGTTTCTTACAATTCATCTAAAATTTTGGATAAACTGCCCATGGCCTTAGGCGTCATTTACCGTTTCAACTTCAATTCCCACATGGGCGTAAGGTTTAACGGTATGTACGGAAAAGTAATCGGAAATGACAAAGTCGCCCCGGAAAAATACAAAAAAGAAAGAGGATACTCTTACAAAAACAGCATCATAGAAGGTTCTTTGGTATTTGAATATAATTTCTTCGACATCAACAATGAAGACGGCAAAAAACACTCTCCTTATATATTCGGAGGAATTGGCGCATTCATGTACAACAAAAATTTATATACGGTTGACCATACTTTCACAAGAGATCCCGAAACCGGTGTCATTACAGGTACTGAATTTGACCCTACAACCAAGATTTCTTCCAGAACAGAAAAAGAATCAAACTTTGTGGTTCCGTTTGGAGCCGGGTACAAGATGAGGATCAAAAGCAACTGGATAATTTCGGCCGAGGTAGGATTCCGTTATACACAAACCGACAATATAGATCATAGCTTTTCAAACTACAACGATTTTACTTTTAATGCTGAACCGGGATTAGATGAAAATACAATCAATTCCCTCAATCAAAGAATTATTGAATCCCGTCAGGTTGGAAACACTTCAAATTATGACTGGTATGTTTTTACCGGTCTTACGCTGACCTATTCTTTCGGAAGGCCGCCTTGTTATTGTGATAAATAATGCATGAACAAATCGCTCACTGATAATATAAACAAATCCAACCTACCCCGGCATGTGGCCATTATTATGGACGGCAACGGCCGTTGGGCAAAAAAGCAGGGACTGAAAAGAACATTGGGACACCAGAATGCGGCCAAAGCTGTACGTGCCGCCATTCAGGCCTGTGGTGATCTGGGAATTCCCTATCTGACTCTATTTGCTTTTTCAACCGAGAACTGGACTCGTCCAGACTCGGAAGTTTCCTTTCTTATGACATTGCTTTCCAAAACCATTCAGTCAGAAGTAGCCGAACTTCATGAAAAAGGAATCCGGCTAACGGCCATCGGCGAAACCCATGACCTGCCCAAAAAGGTTTTGAAACAATTGGAAAAAGCAATTGAGCTGACGCAACACAACACAAAAGCTACGTTGACACTAGCGCTGAGCTATGGTTCAAAAAATGAAATCCTGCGGGCGGTAAAAAACATAACGGAAGAAGTAAAATCAGGAAAGCTGGACAGTTCCGAAATCAACGAATCTTTATTTGAACAATATTTATATACCCGGTATATGCCAAATGTGGACCTGCTCATCAGGACAAGCGGCGAACACCGGATCAGCAATTTTCTGCTCTGGCAGATCGCTTACGCGGAACTGTACTTTACAGAAGTGCTGTGGCCCGACTTCAGGGAAGAAGACATATACAAAGCCGTTCAGAGCTATTCAAAAAGAGAAAGGCGTTACGGAAAAACCGGCGAACAGATAAAAATACAATAAAAGAGATATGCGAAACAGATTGATTATGAAGAAATTTTCTATGATTTTATTGTTGGTTCTGGGCAACCTTTTGTCTGCACAGGAAGATTCCCTGCAGATGAAAACAGATTCTCTCGCCATAGATATTCCCGTGTCTTCCCAGAATATTGCCGATGCCGGCTATACCAATCCGCAAACCTACACTTTGGCCGATATGGAAATAAGCGGCGAAAACCGTTTTACCAAAACCCAAATCCTGCGTTTTACAGGGCTGAGGATCGGTGAAAAAATTGAAGTACCGGGAACAAAGATCAACAATGCGCTGAAAAAGCTTTGGGGAACCAGCCTTTTTTCAGACATTGATTTATACGCGGCGAAAGTCGAAGGAGATAAGCTTTACCTGCGGTTAAATTTAGTCGGATTGCCCGAACTGGTGGAGCTTCAAATGAACGGCGTGAAAAAATCGAAAAGAGAAGATTTCATCAAAGAACATAAACTTGATCCGGGAATAAAAATCACCAGCAACCTGAAAAACCAGGTGAAGAATTCCATTAAAAACCATTACCTGGAAAAAGGGTATCCGGACGCTAAGGTTGATTTCATCGAAACGCCCGTTCCCGACGATAAAACAAAAACCAATCTTACCGTCAATGTTGACCGTGGCAAAAGGGTGAAAATCAAAAATATAGAATTCACCGGAAACAAAGAGTTGCGCGACGGGCAATTGAGAAGAAAGGGAATGAAAGACACCAAACGGAAATCCATCAATATTTTCAAATCGTCCAAATTTATTCCTGAAAAATACCGGGAAGACCTCAAAAAAGTAATCGACGAATACAAATCTATCGGTTTCCGTGATGCAAAAATCGTCTCCGATACCGTTATGCGGGTCGATGAAAAAAATATTGTCATCAAAATAGACGTGGAAGAAGGGAAACCCTATTATCTGGGCGATGTAACTTTTACCGGGAATTCTGTTTTCACAACAGAACAACTGGAGCGGGTATTTTCTTATCAGAAAGGTGACCGGTATGACGCTGTCGGAATCGGTAAAAAAGTAAGCGGATCGGAAAAAGACGATGACCTTTCAACTTTGTACATGGACCAGGGATATTTATTTTCTCAATTGATTCCGATAGAAAAAAATGTCAAAAACGATACAATTGATTTGGAAATAAAAATCATGGAAGGTGAACCCGCGACTTATAACCGCGTGACATTCAGCGGAAACGATGTAACCCATGACCATGTAATTGCCCGTGAATTAAGAACCAAACCGGGTGATTTATTTTCTAAAACCGAAATCAAAAGGACACTTTATGAATTGGCTGCGCTGGGTTATTTTGAACCAACTAAAATTAATCCCGACATCCAGCCAAATCCCGAAAACAATACCGTTGACCTGAACTGGGAGCTTGTGCATAAAAGCTCGAGCCAGGTGGAATTACAGGGCGGTTACGGAGCCGGGACTTTTCTGGGAACTTTAGGTTTGACTTTCGGGAACTTCTCTGTCGCCAATCTTTTCAAAAAAGATGCCTGGCGGCCGGTTCCGATGGGCGACGGACAATCGCTTTCACTCCGCGCGCAGGCCGGTAGAGGTTACCAGAATTATAGTTTCTCATTTACCGAACCCTGGATCGGAGGAAAAAGACCGACGGCATTATCGCTTTCGGTTTATTATTCAAAATACAATTACCGCGATATTTACGGGGAAGAAGCAAACCTGAATATCATCGGGGCGAGCGTTGGTCTGAGCAAGCTGCTGACCTGGCCAGATGACTGGTTCCGCTTGTCGCATTCCGTTTCATTCCAGCGGTATAACTTTGACAATTATGCTTTGACGGTCGGCGATCTGAAATATGAAAACGGCTCTTCCAATAACCTGAATTATACAATCGGATTAACACGGATGTCTGCCGGCCCTGATCAAGTATTCCCTACCGATGGTTCAGACATGAGTGTGGCAGTTACTTTGACGCTTCCGTATTCTTTATTTAATAAAAAAGATTATTCCGCAATTTCCGATGTAGAAAAATTCGAATGGCTGGAATATTACAAAATAAAAGCACGCGCCTACTGGTACAAGGAACTGGCAGGAAAGCTGGTGCTGAAAATGGGCGGGGAATTCGGTTACCTGGGAAGCTACAACAATAAAATCGGAACCATTCCTTTTGAAAGATTTTACCTGGGCGGAACCGGATTGATGGGCAATCGTTTTGACGGAAGGGAAATTGTTCCGTTGCGTGGTTATGACGATTCGACACAATCGGGAGGCACAAGAGAAGATATCACGCCAACCGGCGGCGGTAGCATTTATGATAAATTCAGCATGGAGCTGCGCTATCCGATTACCATGGGACAGCAGGCCAAAATATTCGCGCTCGGTTTTGCGGAAGCGGGAAATACCTGGCTGGATTCACATGAGTTCAAACCGTTTGAGCTAAGAAGATCGGCCGGTGTCGGCGTAAGGATTTTCATGTCCGCCTTCGGAATGCTCGGATTTGATTTCGGCTATGGATTTGATAATACGATGTTTAGCAATGAGCCATCGGGCTGGCAAACGCATTTTATTATTGGTCAGCAATTTTAAAAACACTAATTTTGCCAAAAGTTTTATGGCATAATTTTCGATAAAAAACACCAGATTATGAAAAACCTGATTCTCTTTATCTTATTTTTCGGGCTCACACTACCACTTAGCGCACAGCGTTTCGGGTATGTGGACACAGATTATATACTGGAAAACCTACCTCAGTACAACCAGGCACAGCAACGCCTGAAAACACAAACGGAACAGTGGAACCAGGAAATCGAAAACCGCCAGGAAGCGGTCAATAAAAGACAGGCTGATTTTCTCAATGAAAAAGTGCTGCTGACCGAAGACCAGATCAAAAAAGAACAGGAAGAGATAAATACCGAAATCGAAGCAATCAAACAACTGCAGGAAAAAAGATACGGGCAGGATGGCGACCTGATCAAATTAAGAAAAGGATTGGTAAAACCGATTCAGGATCAGGTATGGATTGCTGTAAAAGACATAGCTGAAAAAAGAAATTACGGCTTTATCTTCGACAAAGGCAGCGACCTGATCATGGTTTATACCGACCCGAAATTCGACATCAGCCGTGAAGTGCTTTTACAACTCAATCCGAACGCGATTGAAAAGGACAAACCTAAAAACAATAATTCAAATTCGGGGAACAAAGGGGGCAAAGCCACTTCCAAATCGCCGAAAACCAATACCAAAGCACAGGGGCAAAAAGGGAAAGCCTCTAATTCTAATCCGAAAGCAGGAAATTCCGGCAGATCATTAAAATAAAAACACCTAATAATTAATATAATAAAAATGAAAAACTTTAAATTACTTACTGTCATCACAATGCTGTTTGTTGGAAGTATGACGGTTATGGCTCAGGAATTGGGTTACGTTGACGCGTATGATGTAGTTAACTCAATGCCTGAAAAAAAGGCGGCAGACACCGAATTGGATGCGCTTTATAAAAGACACCAGGATGAAATCAAAAGACAGCAGGACGCTTTGGCAGCAATCGAAACCGAAGTTGAAGCAAAAGTGAAAGGGAAATCACAGGCAGAAATTCAGGCAATGTCAACTGAATTGCAGGCAAAACAGCAGGATTATATGGCCAAGCAACAGGCTTTGGTTACTTATCAGCAAGCTGCCTCAAAAGAAGTTTCTGAAAAAGAAACCGCTCTGATGAAACCCATCAATGAAAAAGCAAAAAAAGCCATTGACGAAGTTGCCGCTGCAAAAGGGCTGAAATATGTCATTGACGCTTCTGTGTTGTTGTACGTAAATAACGGAATCGATCTCACCGCAGATGTGAAAAAGAAACTGGGCGCTCAATAACCTGAAACCCGATTGAAAAAATTACCGGCCGTTTTTATTCTTTAAAGACGGCTTTTTCTTTTTATCTTAGGCCATATTTTTGAAAAATGAATTTTACCGAAACCGTATTAAAAGGTTGTTTCATTATCGAACCGGATGTCATCGGGGATGCCCGTGGCTATTTTTTTGAAAGCTATCACCGGGAAAAATTCCGTGAAGCGACGGGTTATGAAATCAATTTCGTTCAGGATAATCAATCGCTTTCCAAATATGGTGTGGTCAGAGGGTTACACATACAGAAAGGTCAATTTGCCCAGGCCAAACTCGTCCGGGTATTGAGCGGAAAAATACTGGATGTCGCTTTGGATGTCAGGAAAAATTCCACCACGTACGGCAAACATATCGCGGTTGAATTAAGCGCTGAAAACAACAAACAACTTTTTCTGCCAGAAGGATTTTTACACGGATTTTCGGTTCTGAGCGATGAAGCCGTGGTTTATTATAAGTGCAATACGTTTTATAACAAGGAATCCGAAGACGGTGTAAATCCGCTGGATGATGATCTGGGAATTGACTGGAAAATCCCGAAAGAGAAAATGATCCTTTCCGGCAAAGATTTAAATGCCCGGCCTTTTTCTGAATTCAATTTCTTCTAAATTATGAAAAAAGTATTGGTAACGGGTGCAAACGGACAACTGGGAAAATGCCTTCATGACGTAGTAAGGCAATCTCCTGCGCCGGGTTATCAGTTCCTTTTTTTGGATAAATCCCAGCTGGATATTTCGCGGAAAGAGCTGGTTGAAACATTTTTCTTTACCAATAAGATTGATTTTTGTGTGAATTGCGCAGCTTATACAAATGTTGACCTGGCCGAAACAGAAGTGGAGCAGGCATTTAAAATCAATGCCGACGGCGTAAAATTCCTGGCGGAAGAATGTGCCGAACAAAAAGCAACCCTCATCCATATTTCCACCGATTATGTTTTTGACGGAAAAAGTTTTGAGCCTTATTTGCCTGATGACAAACCCAATCCTATTAATGTCTATGGAAAATCGAAGCTGGAAGGGGAAAAATGGGCAAAGGAACTGAATCTGAAAACGATTATCATCCGCACTTCATGGGTTTATTCACAATATGGCAAGAATTTTTACACGACGATGCTTCGCCTGATGGCCGAACGCGATGAATTAAATGTAGTTTCCGACCAAACCGGGAAACCAACCGATGCCAATGATCTGGCAAAATATATTTATAATCTTATTCTTTCAAATGACACAAACTACGGCATCCGACATTTTTCCGGGCCGGAACAAATGTCCTGGTTTGAGTTCGCGCAAAAAATCGCCAATGAAAACGGTTTCACGATCAAAATAAATCCCATTCTGACCTCTCAATACCCGACCCCGGCAAGAAGGCCGATGTGGAGTGTGCTGGGATATTAAAGATTTTGTCTTACGCAATAACCTCTTACCACTGACTGCCTCCAAAATTCGTCACTCATCAGAAGTGATTTTATTAAGGATTTTTGACCATTCCAATTATTTATATAACCATTTATATCACTCTGTTGTGCCGGTCGTTCAAGATAATAAGAAAACTGTTCGTTTATAAACTTCACTTTATATTTATTAGAATTCAAAATTTGGGTTATGATCGCTGCTCGGGAAGTCTGATTCGTCGGCAAATCACTATAAGCTAAAGCAGCATTTAACTCTTGTGTATCTGGAAATTCGTCCACAAGCTTTTTATATGCATGACGAATAAATTTAACAGAATTGCTTAATGGTGGAATTAAATTGTTATATGGTGCGCTTTGAGCATTATTAAAAAATTCAATTGACGAACCCACATTACTAATGAACCACTCTCTCGTTTTATTCTGTTGTGACATCTGTCCAATATAATAGCTTATGTCACTAGGAGAAGCGGGTCTATTTAAAAGCAAGTCAAATGTAGTCTGCACAAAATATCTGCTATCTTCATCTATAATATTATTTAGAATATTTCCCCAATTGCTACCATTGGTTAAATACCCTGCCCATAAATCAATACCACTATCGCCTACTATAGGACGATCTTCATTTTTATATTTCAGATAATACGAATATATCAGGTCATGATACCCATATCTAAATTCTTCGATTGAAAAACGATAGGTATTATATGCTGGTTTATAGGTCGCATTAGCAACAGATGGAAATGGGGCCCTAATCAAACCAAAGTAATTTTCATATGGAACAGGGGCTTGCCCATATTTTTGATCTAATAATTGATATACTAAAAATGCTTTTACTTGATCCAACCCGTAAATTTCCTGCATTAAGCTTCTAACTTCATTTGCCTGGGAAACTTCTCCATAATAACTCCCCATTGTTTTATTGATCTCCGTAATCCAGATATCTCTTCCATTCGCTATTGTTTGTAAGTTCTCATAAACATTTATTCCCTGATTGTTATTCGTAAAACTTCCAAGTCCGGAATACCAATTCCAACCTATTATGTCAAACTCAACGTTCATCTGATTCAAAAATTTATGATACCCATAGAACATTTCGGTTTCATTCACAATAAATTTAGCATCTTGGTCTTCTTGCCGAATACCATCAATAAAACCTTTGGTATAAGCAGCTAATGAAATCATTCTTTTGGCATGTTCTTCAGAAGTAAAGTAATCTTCAATCTCATCTCCACTTCCTACAGTAGCAAAAAAATAATTCCTTATACATTCCCAATCAGTGTCACCATATGCACAACCCGGTAGCTTAAAATGAGAAACAAGATATCTTGCCATCTCGTTTCCTATATTGTAGTATTTAATATTCCCACCATAGTTAGAGCCTATATTTATTCCCCCTAACTTTGCTTTTGTATAATAATGTTCCCACAAATCAAGATTTTGAATTTGAACACTTTGAGATGGATTATTAAGATAATTAAGTACTTGAATATAATTCCAATCTCTACCAATAAATACGGGTTGATTTTCCGATTCTGGAGCATACCTATTACGCCATAAATTAGTACCAATCGTCACCAATGGCTTAATTCCATTAGCATTTAAAAGATTTGTGAGCGCAATTAAGTTTGTACCACTTTCATTCCATATTCCTCCTTCATCTGCATGCATCCAAATTCTGTATACATCTAAATTTAATTCTTTCAACAACTCTATTTGTTGCTCAAAAGTATACGAGTTATACTGGTTTTCGTATCCCGGATAATTAGGCGTCAATGCGTGCCCATTGATTCCCCACAGAAAACTTGGTCGTGTTTCAACAAAATCTGCTTTCGGAAAATCATATTTATTAGTGCTTTCTACACAAGAATTATTGCCAATATTTTTGTTGGATATTTCATTTTCAGAATCAGCAGAATCATTGTTCAATAAATCATCTTCTTTGCAACCGAAGAAAAACAAAATGGCAATAAAAAAACAAGCAATTTTTTTCATAAGATAGGACACTTAGAATTATGTTCCAATTTAACAAAATTATTTTTAAATCATAACTTAAAAAAACCATATTTACCCTGCTTACTAATTCTCAATCTGGCCTATTAAATCCTGTCCTCCTTTCATAACCTGCCCAGACGGCATTTTCCCAGTATTCTTCTGAAAGCATTATTTGCACAGGTACTGCTTCCCAATCCGGATTCTTTTTCAAATGACGCTTCCAATATCGGCTCTCTTTTTTGAGCGGCTCCCTCTTCAGGTATTTTTGATAATAAGGTGAAATCAATTCATTCACAGTTTCTTTTGATATTTTTTTATTAAAAACCTTTGGAAATTCAGCATTTAATTCCGTGTGTACTTCTTTGAGAAAAAATTCAAGGTTTCTCATTTTACTCATTTTCTCTGTCCAATAACTTATCACTGAATTTTCGGGCTCCGTACCTGTTAAATCACTTAGTACAGCGTATAAGTAATCTTCTCTTCCATGCTTTATCTCTTCAATTGAATAACGATACATATCAAAAGCCGGTTTAATCCTTGCATTATTTTTGTCTGGAAAAGGAGACGTAATCAGTCCGTAATAATCTTCCCATCTTGTTTCAAAACTATATTCCTGATCAATAAGTTCATATACCAATACAGCCTCCAAATTAGACAAAGAGCTGAATTGCTCCACATATTGGCGAAGT
>Ga0206107_1000163_pt1 | contig 49329 bp, 65 predicted proteins | sample 2B0metagenome_FD_148652 | JGI IMG/M metagenome (GOLD analysis project Ga0206107, IMG submission 148652) | Enriched microbial communities from leaf-cutter ant dump, University of Wisconsin, Madison, United States - 2B0 | ecosystem: Environmental > Terrestrial > Nest > Insects nest > Nest dump...
GCGACGAATCGTCATCGTACGCTGCCCCCTGGCTGTCTATCCAGCCAAAGCAGAGCGCTTCGTCGAGAGCCTCGGCATATGTTACCGATATTCCGCGTCCTTTTTTGTACGTACGAAGCCACACGCCGGGCGCGTCGGAATGCACTTCAAGCCATTGCCGCCATTCGGCTGCGTTGGCAAATAATTTAATAGGTAGGTCGTTTTTAGTTTCGGGCACTTTTAAGCTCCATAGAGAAGTAGATGTTCATTCTTTTATTTTATCATTCCATGGTTATTTATATACAGTAATGGCAACGACAACGCAAACAAGTGCAATAAGGCTAAAAATGAGCCGAATATTATTAAACAACCGCCACTTCGCTTCACTAAACCGAGCACGTGCCGTAGCGTACTCCGCCTCTGTTTTTAAAGTAGTTAACTTTTTAAGCCCGTCGTTAAGTGGGACGTTGACGGCAATCGTTACAATAACCGCAATCGCATAGCAGGCAAGTGCGGCGTAAACGTAGACGGCTTCGCCAACCCCATGCTCATACGCATAAAAGGCGGCCACACCAAGCGTAGCTAGTGGCAGAAAAAACTGCATCATAAAAATTGGGTTAATTATTTTCCTGTCAATTGCCTGGAACGCCTTAACAAATGTTTGATTATTAACCCGTTTTAAGCCAGGCATAATAGTATGCCAATACAGCGCGAAAATACCAGAAATTGCGGATAATAAAATGATGCTCGCTAGGAGTGAGATGAGGTAAGCATTCATTCTATTAGTTTAGCACTATTTACCGGCTATGCAGCGTATAATGGAGCGTATATGAGCTTCGATAGATGGCACGACGTATTAGAAAAAGTTTCACAATTCACTAATAAAATTGGCATGCCTATGGACGAAGGTATTGTTGAAGCAGTTGCTATTATGCAATTTATTGGGTTTCATACTACGATGTCGTGCGAAGGCCATGTAGGTCGGCATACCGGAGGCCCCTATATTATGTTTATGTCACCGGTCGCGGAAAAACTAAGAAAGCAGGCCGCCGCTCTTGATAGCCGATCAAGCCTGCAGTATAAAACACTCTACAGAAAAGCAATGCGTGCAAATATCACCGAACAGCAGAAGATCTACCATCTTCTTGATACCTTTTATAAAAACCGTCACACTCCATTTTCTCAGCGTCTCATAATTCACACTATGGGTTTTAGCGCCTTTCGACTTGAATGCCAAGGCTCAAATATAACATATATGCTAAGCAGGCCACAGCAAAAGACATTACTTGAAAACAATAGGGCCGAGCTACAGACTTTCGCGCAATATGTAAGAACTGTGTACCAATTTTAGGAAGTCAAGATATGCTACACTAATCCTATGCCAACTCCCATTCGAGAGACTGCCCGTGCCGTTATTCTTCAAGATGATAGTTTTCTTTTTATTCGTCGAACACGCCAAAACAATCAGGGCACTATAGATAATTGGCTGTCGATTCCCGGTGGCGGCATAGAAGAAGACGAAACCCCACACCAAGCGGTGAGGCGCGAGCTGGAAGAGGAGTTGGGCGTAACGGTTGTCGTTAAAAGTCTGCTCGCCGTTCAAGATGTTCCGCAGGATGAAGCTCGCCACTATTATTTTCTCTGCACTATACAAGAGGGCGCGCCGCATATTCAAGAACAAAGCGAAGAATACGAACGCATGCAAGGCAAGATACCAAATACGTACGCCATAGAATGGACACGCCGCGACAGCCCGCTTCTTCCAGATGATTTATATTGGGCGTACAAAGAGGCGTATGAAATGTTTTTGCCGTTTGTTGAAACGGGCAGGGAACAGCCGCTCACTTTAGCAACGCTTCATTAAAGCCATCTTCTTGTTGACCGCTTATAATCTTCATACTCTCGACCAAAAACGCGTCGGAGACGTACCTCTTCATAGGGAATAACAATAAAGTTCAGCACAAAAAAATAAACGAGAGGGGCACTATATGCAGAAACAGACCCGAGCAGGCTTGCGACCCCCAAAAGCACAATAAGCTCGGCAAGATAAAGCGGATTACGACTAAAAGAAAAATATTTTTTAGTAATAAGTTGTCCCGACGTCCTCACGACGTCAGTAGAACCACCTTGACTCACCATAAAAACCAATACCAAAACACTGCAAACAATACCAACTACAATAAAAAAGAGACCAAAAATATAGTTAAAAGGTGCCTGGAGTACCCACCAGCTAGGTAGAAACGCATCCAACAACAGCGCAAAAACAACTGATCCAAAAAACATGAGATCGGGCGTCGCGTTGAGTATTTTTTCTTTATGGGACATCTGATTAATTATACCGTACTTACAATGCTTCTTAAAGAACTTACATTATGCGCAACATATCTAGCGTAGGGCGAACATCACCGTAGCAGCGATAAAATGTGGTGAGCGTCGCTCGGTCGAGTTCTGGCGACTGGCCAATAAGGGCGTCAGAAATCATCGTTACCTTATAATGCAGTTCAGCCGCATCACGCGCCGACGCCTCGCAGCACACATTTGTCACGGCGCCAACAATAATTATTGACTCGATTTGTCGCTCTTTCAACTGTTCGTGAAGCGTTGCTTTCCCTGGAAAGAATGCGCTGTGGCCTTGTTTTGTTGCACGAACATCTTGCGGCTCAACCAGCAGCTCGCGCCAAAGCCGCGTTGCGGCGCCACCATCTTTACCCATGCGCTCATAGTTATCCGTAGTATCATCGCCAAAAACCGCTCGAAAATTTTCAGTCGCATGCTGTATGGGTGTTGTTATCCAAGCAACCGTACCACCTTTTTTACGAATTGCGGCAGCTAGCAAGTTAACATTATCGGCAACCTGGTGCTTATTGGGCGCGTCACGACCAGTGCCCATGTCAAGATCAATAACAACAAGCGCCGTATTCATAACGTCAATCGACGGAAAGGCGTGTAGCCTGCCACGTCGGTGAAAAACTTTTTCAATAACCGGCTGGGGGATGACGCCACTTGGATGATTTGAAATAGTCATCGTCCCACCCCCTCAGTAGTTTCACACTTCAAAGCCCACGCAAAGCGCGCTAAAAATAAGACTTTATTTTGAGTCATGTTTATCTCCTTTTTTGTTTTCTCACGGTCCTCTCAAAGACTTATTTTTATTGTAGCACTTTTACGCAAAAGAGGCGTATTTTTTGCAGAGACCGTGATATTATCATCATATGACAAAGTATGCCGCCTTTTTGCGAGGAATCTCTCCCACAAACCCCAATATGAAAAACGAAAAACTGCGTCACGTTTTTCACTCTTTAGGCTTTTCCCATGTTACATCGTTCATAACAAGTGGCAACATCCTTTTTGAAACATCCGAAAGCGATGTTTCCAGGCTCGAAAAGCGCATTGAAGCCGCGCTGCACGACAGCCTAGGTATTTCCTGCACGACAATTATTCGTAGCGATGAAGAACTGCAGCAGTTAATAGACGAGAGGCCGTTTGACGATGCCGTTCACACTTCGACAACTTACCTTGTTGTCACTTTTTTACAAAAGAAGCCGGAGTCGCCACTCTTGTTTCCCGACAAATACACAATTTCGGCGATGTACGACCGAGAAGTTTGCAGCATCCATGACAACACGCTACCGAACTATCCCAACCCGGCATTATGGATTGAAAGAAATTACAGCAAGGATATTACCTCACGAACGTGGTCAACCGTTAAGCGCGTGGCGGAGAAGTTGCACCGTATTTAACCGCACGTACAACTAAACACTCTCTGGTGGAAGATGATTTCGTGTTCTATTGCAAAAATCATTATATGTTGATATAATAATACAGTCAAAGCCACCACAACAAGAGGCTACATTGTGACCCTTTCAACGATCGACCCCCAGGAACGCCCCGAGCTGATTGTCGCCGACGAGGAGGTGACGGCGTTCGTCGCCCTTCACGCCACGCGCTCGATCCAGCGCCAGTACGACGGAGGTGACGAGCCGGCGTCAATCGTCGTGCAGCTTCAGGGCGCAACGATCCGAGCCTACGACCCCGAGTATGTCGGCAACGACCTGATCATCGTCACCCTCATCCTCAACTCGGGCAACCTCGAGTACATCTTCGCCCTGCAGCGCACAGAGAATGACTCCGCGCGCTGGGAGGTGGCGGGGAACATCCTCATCGACGTGGACCCCGATCAGACGATGAAGCCGGGAGCCGAGCAGGCCCTCCGTCTCGCTCACGTCGTCAACATGATCCTGGCCTGACACCGGGTGGGGTGGGGTGCGCAAGCGCCCACCCCACCTCGCACACATCGCATTTCTTATGCGATGTTTTTCTTTCCTTCTCTACATAAACTAAAGCAAGCCAACTATAGGCCATATTCGCTAGTCATCGCCCAACAACTGCCTGTTATATTCCACTCGCTCTCCCGATTACCGCTATAATAAATATATGAACGCTGAACTCAAAACATTTCTTCAAAAAAAGATAGGTGAGCCTATTCAATCCGTCGCGCCTATCGTTGGTGGAAAGGTAAACCAAACATTCATCATTAATACGGCTACGCATCAACTCGTAATCCGCCTTAACACCGCTGGCGAACTGCCAAGATTTTATAAAGAGCAGTGGTGCATAGAGAAGGCGACAGAGCGCGGAGTGAAAAGCTCACAGGTTCTTGATATCGGCAGTTTTGGCAATCACGCTTATATGCTCATGCCGTTTATTGCAGGAAAACGTGCAGACCAACAAGAGGGTGACACCCCTGGTATATGGCACACTCTAGGAAGTTACGCTCAGAAAATCCACACTATTGGTTCGCACGGTTTTGGCGAGAAGCTTGAAGATATTCAGCATGGAAATCTAAAAGCCTGGCGGCAATATCTCGCCTATAACATCACCAGCCTTGGCGATAACGATCAACTAATTCAAAAAGGCATCCTCACAACCGAACAGTCAAAAAAGTTGAAAAAATATTTTGAAGAATTGCAACAGAAAAAACTACAGTTCGGCTTAAGCCATGGGGACATGTCACTCCTTAATACCATCGTTGCGGCTGATGGGGTGTATCTCATTGACTGGGGCTCTGCCGAGAGTCATGTCGTCCCACATTACGATCTTGGCGTAATATTAGCCGACAGTTTACACGAGAGTTCCGAAGAATTTAACGCGGTTTTGGCAGGCTACGGCCTTTCTAGAGCAGAGTATGACAAAATAAAAGATGAGATAAAATCATTAATGCTTTTAATTGCGGTTGATAAAATTCGATGGGCAATTGACCGCAAGCCCTCGGCGCTACAAACCGCTGTTTCCCATTTTAACAAGATATACAAATGGAAGACCGAGGGTGCTTCACCCCTCCGCAGGAATTTCAAAGACGTCTAAAACACCTTCGCTCAGTAATTTGTCGGCGGTCACTTCTTCCATTAGTCTTGCGTATTCTTTAATTGTTTTTTCCGGCACTTCAACATCTCGGCCTCTGTTTTGGCGCAATAATACATCCTCACTCCGCCTGAAGCATAGGGCCGTTACAGGCGAGTGGAGGTCTTGAGCGATAGAAATAAGACGCCGCCGAGCCTGAGGCCTAATATTAGTAGCGTCAACCATAGCGGTCTTTTCTGCTTCGAGAAGAGCCTTAACACGCCTGTCTTGCTCGGCAAATATCTCGCCATCTTTATCACTACGATCAATCGTAAGGCCAAACATTTCCATGGCTATTTTGTCGTTAGATATATACGAATCGTTTCCTAAAGCTCGCTGAGCAATAAGCCGTTTGGCAAACGTGGATTTTCCCGAGCCTGGCGGACCAATAAGCAATATAAGACCACGTAGTGTCGGAAGTGCATCTATTTTCGAAGTGGCGTTCATGTAAATAGCATCTCACATAAGTGGTTATTTGTCATGAGAGTCGCTCATAACGAGCGTAATGTTATACACTTTTCATATCTGTTAGTAGAAGACGAATAAGTATAGTACAATGTACTTATGGTTGCGACAAAGAAATCAAAAAAGTCTGTTAAAAAAGTCCCGACTGCAACACGGGCTTACGCTTCAAAAGAAAGCTTTCTAGCTATCGTCGCTTTTATTCTTCCGTTTTTCGCGTGGCTTACGGCAGCCATTGTCAATCCTGATGGATGGGCGTCAGAAAATCCTACGATAGTTTTGACGGTCTTTGTCACGTTAGTTGTTTCTTTTTGGCCGTTTGCACTGCTATCTGTTGTCTTGCTCGTTGCTCTCTATTTCATAAGAGAAAAGCCGCCTTTTAAGCACGTAGCCGCAATACTCCTAGCTGTCAGCGTAATCTATTCAGCCTATCTCTATAATTTGACAGCTACGACCGACGAATCTGAGTTTGCCGGATAAATGCAGTCGGGTAAAATTTTATCGCTTGCACAATCACTTCGGCTTTCGTCTACTTTTTTACCGTGGATACTGTGCTGTTCCGTTCTGCTTACTTATAGTGAAAATAATGCATACATCTACCTTCTGTCTTCGTTATTGCTCGCTGTAAGCTATGGCTTTGTAACAATTTATAACGATCTTTCCGACAGTGAGATCGACATTCGAAATCAAAGAAAAGATATACCATTTGCTAACGGCGAGGTCTCTCGTGAGAATCTCCGAGATCTTTTAATTGGACTTCTTATTATTGGATGGCTTGTCGCCTTATTTCTCAACGTCTCTACGTTACTTTGGTTAAGTGTATACTTTTTCTTGGGCTGGCTATATTCTGGTCCTCTGGATTTCAAAGGTCGAGGCCTGCTTGCAGTGAGTATTCTTGGTATTTGCTATGGTGTGATGCCATGGTTGCTTGGCTACTCGATACTTGCTCAACCTCCCACCTCGTGGGCGTATATAATAATGTTCGCATCTTTTATTTTTGCTGCTGGTATAATTTCTCTAAAAGATTTCAAAGATGTTAAGGGCGATACTTTCTATGGTAAAAGAACTTTGCTCGTTCGGTATGGAGGCAGGGTGACACATAAAATTATCGTCGTCTCAACCTGTGTAAGCTACCTATTTATTGCGGGTGCTACATATGCCTTAGCCCACTCGATAACTCTCACATGTATTAGTGTCGTTTTATTGCTTCTTAACTTTGCATTGCTGTCCACAAAGAATATTAGACTTAAATCGCACATTCGCCGGCGAAATGGTCATTTGTCCCGCACTCTTTTCTTTTTATATGCTGCAGTGTTAAGTTTATATTAAATGCATAGGCAAAAAAGGAGTACGAATAATGCAACATCGATGCCCATGGTCCGAAACCGGCGGTCAATTATATTTAGACTATCACGATACAGAATGGGGTGTGCCTTGTCACGATGACCGTAGCTTGTTTGAGTTTATCGTGCTAGAAAGCGCACAGGCCGGCTTATCGTGGCTTACCATTTTAAAGCGGCGAGAGCACTACCGCGAAGCTTTTGCTAACTTCAACGCCTCAGAAGTTGCACGGTTTACCGATGAGGATGTTGAGCGCCTCTTGAAAACGGAGGGTGGCATTATTCGCAACCGAGCTAAAATTACAGCAACTATTGGCAATGCCCGCGTCTTCCTTGAGATTCAGCACGAATACGGCACGTTCGCAGCGTACCTATGGAGCTTTGTCGGCGACAAGCCACAACAAAATGCATGGACAGATCCTCAACAAGTGCCTGCGGTAACGCCCGAAGCCGAAGCATTAAGCAAAGATTTACGTAAACGAGGGTTCAGGTTTTTTGGCCCAACTATAGCATACGCGCACATGCAAGCATGTGGCCTTGTAAACGATCATGTTACGTCATGCTTTCGCTATAGCGCCGTTCAGAAAATGCTTTAATACTTCGCCCAACTGGTTTTTTTATTTTTAGTAAAAAAGTTTTTACTGCCTTTATGTCGTTTTCCTTATATTATGTCAATAGTCCTTTGACAACCACCAATCACTCCCCAAGGAGAGCCACCATGCAGAAGCCCGAGCTTCTTATCTCGGTCGACATCGAGTCCGATGGTCCCGTTCCGGGCATCTACTCCATGGCGTCCATTGGCGCCGTGCTCGTCGACGACCTCGAGCAGTCCTTCTACATCGAGATCAAGCCGATCTCTGATGAGTTCGATCCGCAAGCCGTCGCCATCATGGCCGAGGGTGGAATCGACCGCAATCGACTGATCGACGAAGGCACCGAGCCCGAAGAGGCGATGCGCCAGTTTCACCAGTGGATTAAGAAGGTCAGCGGTCGCAAGTACCGCCCGGTCTTCGTCGGGTTCAACGCGCCGTTCGACTGGATGTTCGTCCACTGGTACTTCATCAGGTTCCTGAACGTCAAGCCGTTCGGCATCTCGGCGCTCGACATCAAGGCCTACATGATGGGCCTGCTCAAGCTCGAGCGGTGGAGTGACAGTGTCGGCTCCAAGATCCCAGAGCAGTTCCGCTCGCGACTCCCGCACAGCCACAACGCTCTCGATGACGCCAAGCAGCAAGCCCATGTCATCCAGAACCTGCTGCGGCACGCAACCGAGCTCAGGGAGAACGGCTAGGGCATCGCTCGTCGTCTCACCGCATCACGCGGCGAGACGACGAGCTTTTACTTTACGCTATAATAAACGCATGACAACAGCAAAAAATCCCTATGGAAAAAACTACGTTGACCATTACTTGCAACTTGACATCCTCAGGCAACTTGCTCGCTCAACTGGTCCTGTTCGGTTTAGCGAGCTTAAAGAGGACGGCATTGAAAACAGCCTCTTCATGTACCATCTCAACAAACTTATTCGACGTGGCGTCGTCGAAAAACACGACGACAAGGGCTTTGCGCTGACGCCAAAAGGCGCCGATTGGATCAATACAACCGGCATTACCAGTCTCGAGCTGAAGTTACTTCCGCGACCGCTTGTGCAGTTTGTCATTCGTCACGAAACAAAATTATTACTATCAGTGCGCAACGGACAACTGGGTGAGCATCTCAACAAATATCTGCTCCCGGGTGGCCTCCATAAGTATGGCCTCACCGCCGACGAAACCGCTTCTCAGCTGCTGCGCAATTTCTATCCCAGTCTGGAGGCAACACCGGTATTTACAAGTCTCGCAGAAATGATTGTTACTAAAGGCGAGCACACTCACCATGCGATTAGCCATATTTTTAGCGTCGATTTGCCGCACGAAACACTGCCCGCAAGCGATGAACTATTTGACTTTATGTGGATTGATCTTGCTGCCATTACCTCAAAGGTGGAGCAGTTTCAAGACGAGCCACTATTGACTCAACTCGCCAGCAAATTACAGGCCGGCGCACTCAAAACGCGTGAGAAATTTATTACAAAGGCTGACGAGTAGCAATATCAGTCCTGAGCTTTTTTAATAGGGGTAGTCTAAGCTTAGTAAAGTTTATTGTGACTTTCAAGTAATAAAATGAATTTTTTTATACGAGCCTTGCGAGTCTCGGAGCGTTTAGCATCAAGAACCGACCAAATAAACTCCTGCTGTTGTCGATTGGTCAGCGAGGCAAAAAAAGCCTTGGCTCGCTTATTAGCACTAAGCGCACTCGCGAAATCATCAGGTATGGAGTGGTTTTTATTTAAGCCCCACCTGCCATCTTCTTTTGCTCGCGCCACTTCACGCAAACCTGATGGCTGCATTCTCCCCGCTCTCTGCAGCGATTCTACCTTCTTTACATTAACATCCGACCAAGAGCTGTTTCTTCGTCGCTTCGTAAAGCGCTGGATGAAGTATTTGTCATCGTAGGATTTTCTGTGACCATCGATCCACCCATAGCAAAGTGCTGTGTCGAGTGCCTGTGCGTACGTGACCGAAGGGATGCCGCTATCTTTTTTTGCAAATTTAATCCAAATACCTTCTTCTCTGTCGTGATGCTGCTCAAGCCAATTTCCCCAGTCGATTTGACTAGGGAAATAAATAACATCGATATCGCCTTGGCGCTCCATTGCACTATTATACCTTTTCGAAAAAGCGTTGGATATCCTTCGCGAGTAATTCTGGAACTTCCATCGCAGGAAAATGACCACCCTTTTTATATTCACTCCAGTGTCCGATGGCATGCTCAGGATCCATCAAGACCCTGTCGATGTCCTCTGCATCAAACACCGCATAGCCGGTAGGCACATTATTTTGCGAGCCCCATTCCCGTGCCACATGCATGTTCTCGTAAATATAGTTCGCCGAGCTAAAACCGCCTTCCTTAAACCAATAGAGACTAATATTAGTGAGCATTTGATCAATGTCTATTTTATCCTCCGGAAGCGCATTGGCTGGATTTGTCCATGACTTGTATTTTTCTACCATCCAGGCGAGCTGCGCCACTGGCGAATCATTCAATCCATACCCTACAGTAAAAGGACGCGTTGATTGCTGCTGAAAATACGCCATGTCATCGTTTGATTGAGCTAATATTTCCTGAACACGTGCTTTTTGCCGTTCGGACAAACGAGGGTTTGTGCTTGGGTCTCCGCCACCCATAAAGAGTGCGACAGACGGTACGATAGTGCCCGTGTCATTCGCATGATGTGCGCCTACGATATGACCTGAGTCAATACGGCAAAGTTCGCCCAAGATGTCCGAGCCAATATCCGAACCATGCGCATAATACTTATCATACCCAAGTTGCCGCATTATTTTTGCATATGCATCAGCCGTTGTTACAGACTGCCAACCAGTCTTTGTTACAGGCGCTGAGAACCCGAAGCCCGGAATGGAAGGAATGACCAAGTGAAAAGACGCGCCATCCGCAGGATTCGTGAGCGGCTCAATCAGCTTTAGGTACTCTATGCTCGAGCTTGGCCAACCGTGCAACAAAAGTAACGGCTTTGCATCTTTGTGTTTAGACTTAATATGGAAAAAATGAACGGGCTGTTCGTCAATAGTGGCAATGAACTGGTCGTATTGGTTAATGAACTCTTCTTGTTTTTGCCAATCGAATTCGTCAGTCCAGTAGCTAGCAAGTTCCTTTAAGTACTCGAGTGGCACGCCGCGCTCCCAGCCGGTTTCTTCTATTTTTTGAGGCCAGCGAGTATTGGCTATGCGCTGCCCTAGGTCGGCTCTTTGTGATTCAGGTATTGATAGCATAAATTTTTTCATATTCATCCTCTTATATAATGACATTATCTATAAAAGCAAATGTAAGAAGAATTGTTTTGAATAAAAACGACATTATCACTGTCTTTCGGATCGAATAACCTCCGCGGGTGTTAGACCGGTAAATCGCTTGAGCGATCGTGTCATGTGGGCCTGGTCTGCATATCCAACTAGGTGAGCGATTTCAATGATTGACATTGTGGTTGTCTCTAAGAGCCGTAATGCTTGCTCTGCCTGCTTAATACTAGAGTGGTACTGTTTGGATAAGCCCGTTGACTTTTTGAAATGTCGTTGCACAGATCTTTTTGTTATTTTTGGGGATTCGCCATCCAATATCATCCTCACGATATCATCTTGCCCCAGCAATCGGGCCTTTTCTAAGCCCTTGATGAAATCCTCAACCGTCTCATAGGTTGGCAAGGGCCACTTTTTGTCAAAAAGAAAAAATATACCGTCTGTGACATAGCTACTGTAGAGCTTATTGATAGTATCCGGCGTCGAAACATGTGACATGAACGTACTTGGGTGGAATCGTATTCCGAAGTTCTTGTTTCCAGCCCGATAAGCCACTTGTGTCGGTCTTGAAGTGGGACTACTTAGGATGACTTTAGTCCGGTTGTGACTCGCAACAAATATAAGATCCCAACGGCCGTCCGCCGGCGCTGTATATATACCATTAGCTTGGTCACATGTCCTCCAGATGGCATCAACAAATTTTGAATCCGATTCTTTTTCTTCGTAAGTAAACGACATGTAAATAAATTATAAACCAATTTGCACAGTATCCGTTTCCATTTCTTAATGCGCGTCTTGGCTGGCCACATATCCCAGGTTAGAACACTTATTTATCCGAGTTTACTTGCTATGCATTGCAAGTTGGTCGAGCTCGGTCTGGAGCTTGGCGAATAGATTAGGTATGTCGGTGTACTCAACTACTCTGTCTGTAACAAAACGCAGTGAACTCGATGTTTTAATGCCTGTCCTATGGAAACAGGCGATCGGTACGCCTGCGGCTTTTGCCTGCGATCTTCGATTCTTTAATTGGCTTATACAGCTCGTTTTCGTAATCATAATTGCCACCACAATGGGAGATATAGATATTCATATCTCTAAGATTGAAATTGAACAGGAAATCAAAGAGATACGCCAACTAATCGATGATACTATCTAAATTTACAGTTAGTACACTATGCTAGATAGAATATCCGTCGACCATATAGGGTCGCAGGGCTAGGCGCAAATATTGTTCAATGGATGATTCTATTGGCCCTTCCTGTGTCATGATCCACATATGACACGCGCCTTGCTGTATTATCTGCAATAGCCTTGAGAGTTCGCTAGAGTTCACGTCCGAGCGGAGCTCTCTCTTCTTTTTCGCTGCTTCAAGCAGATATTCAATTCCTTTTTGACGATGTCTGAACGCAGTTTGGTAATTTGTATAAAGTTTTGGGCTAGCAAGGCCCTCAAGTAGAAATGCTAGTCCATTAATATATATATCAGCAGAGGTAGCGAAGCTCATTTCGTTCGAAAGGGTACTTATAATAGCCTCCAGCGGCGAATCGTGCCGCGAGGCAGCTTCAGTCAGAGTATCTGCGGCTACCTCCAGCCAGTACATGTCTATCTCAAGCAAAAGCTGTTGCTTAGTCCTGAATCTTCGCACGAGTGCCGCAGGCACGAGCCCTGTCGCATCGCCAAGGCTTTGGAACGTCAGACTCCGTGGCCCATGCTGCATAATAATGTCGTGTGCAGCCTTGTATACCACATCATTGGCTACTCGGCGCGGCCTGCTCATCTAACGACCTTGTAATGAATACTTGCCAAACCTTTTGAAAAGGTTTTGACGTCAGTGCGCTCGAGTTGTATGCGACGCTCGCGCATGTTCGCAAACAGCGGTATGCCCCGACCGAGTATAATCGGTACGAAAGTAAGGTGTAGCTCATCTAATAGGTTCTTTTCCAGTAGCTGCTGGACGATACTTGGCCCACCGAATACATAGATGTTCTTATCGCCAGCCGCTCCTGAAGCCTGCTCATACGCATCTTCTATTCCGCTGGTTACAAAGTGAAAGTCGGCATCAGCCGAGACTACATGAGGACGTTCCTTGCATACGACGAATATAGGTGAAGGCCCGTATGTACTGTTCTTAAACCAGCCCCGTTCGACGCCTAGATTATACGAGCGCATGCCAATGATAAGCGCTCCGACAGTTGGAATGAAGGTATCGAAGCCATATTCACTCGTATCATCAAATTGCTCAAGCCAGTCCTGCTCATCATGCAGACCCGCAACGTAACCATCTACCGAGATTGCAATTTCTAAAATCGACTTGGACATATACATATCCTCCTATTAGTGAACTTTTATTCACTAATTATTGTACTACCATGGGATTAAAAATACGAGACATGCCACCAAGCTAGCTGTCTTTCTTGGGATAAAGTTTGGAACGTTCTACCTCTCCTATGAGATTCCAAACCGCAAAAACCACCCCTTTTACAGAGGTGGTTTTTGATGAAATAATTTTGGCTGGCTACGTAGCCCAAAATTGGAACACCATTTGGCCAAGCCTTTTAGGAATATACCAGAAATTGCGAGATATTTAAACTTATGAGGTTCGTAGCGCAGAGTCTAAGGCTGAGAAAAGTGTGTCGACACGGGCTGCTTTTTGAGGTTGCGGCGGCATATGGGCCAAAATCTGACTAACTTGGCGAGGGGCATCTTGTATTGCTCTCCGCAAGAACTCGTCGCCGGTTGTAGTATCGGCCGCCGCCATTTCAATTGCCAGTGCAGCATAAACGATAGGCCCAAGTATGTGTCGTGCTTGACGAACGCCCTGCAATCCAGCTTGCAAGTCGGTGTGCGTATAGGCAACGGCAGCGGCCAGCATAGCGGCTTGTGCTGCATGTTTGGACGGTTCATCTATGTCTTTCTTCGACTTCATGGCGGCGAAAGCGAGCACGCGAAGATTCTTATCGCGTTTTTTGCCGCTTCCAAATGTACGGCCACCCTCTATTGCTTCACGAGGCCGTGTATCGTCTGGATGGCGACTTTCAAATATGACAAGCGCTTCTTCTGCATATTTAGCGGCCCAAAGTGCAATAGGCCGCAACAGCGTTTGTTCTTCAGTGGAGTTTCCTAATGTTTCTGACATTTCGCTACTATTTTAACATCGTATGGTTTGGTGTACAAAGGATTCGAACTCAATTTACAGATTAGAAACTTTGCACAAAACAAAAAGCCGAACAAAAAAGCTCAGCTTCTTATCTGTAATAATCTCCAATGTCGATAATATTTACTCGACTTCGGCCCTCTAGTAGCGTGTCGATCGTAGAAAGATTTGCATTAATTAAGTCAACCGTACTTTTTAGAATGTTAGGTGTTTTAGCGCTCCACATTTGCTCAGAGTGCTTTTCCCAATTAATTGCGCCTTGATCAAAATAATTATACTGCCTAGGAATTTCTCTATGAATACTGAGATTTGAGATGATATCAAGGATATGCTTACGACTATAGAGCTTATAGAAATCAGATGTAGGATAAGCGATCTTATGATGTAGAGTATTCCTATATTTTTTACCTTTTACAGATAGTTGCTCTAGGATAACGAGATTTTCAGAAGAGTTAGCGCTTACGGCGTGTCGCTCGTTCATCGCCGCGAGACCGATCCAAGGAACCATGACGTCGCCCGCCACGAACATCGCCTGTCCGGCAATTCCCAGTTCGCTGATTGCAGCAAGAATGGCACCCTCAGGCCCAAGCGGCTGCGTTTCAACCGACAGTTCGTACCAGGAGTCGTAGCTACGCCACGTTTCCTTGCGAACAAAGTCGGAGATCTGCTCCTGATGATGCCCGGTGCAGAACACGAAACGGCGAAACCCCACTTCTTGAAGCTGCCGCAAAGCAACCTCAAGAATGGGAAGTCCGTTGCCGAGTCGGATGAGATGCTTCGGGATCACGTCCGCAGTCACATCCAGGGCACGCGTTGCTTTGCCGCCCACGGGCATGAACACAGTCACATGCGCAGGGTTGAACGTAGTGGACACGAAACCGCCTCCCTTTTGTCTAGGTTCGCTGTCCAAACGCTACTATAGCATCTGGCATATTTATATTTCAACTTAGTTTACTCGATATTTAGGTAACATTTCTCTGATATAATCTAAGCAAGTAACTTTTTGAATTCAAGAAAGAGGCACGATGACGGAGCAATATCCACTTTGGGAGCGGCTAGGTGAAAAAACAATGTACAAGGGACGCATTCATGTCGTCGAACACGATGCGATATTGCCGAATGGAGATCATACCAAGTATGAAGTCGAACACGCAGACGGCAAGGCTGTTGCCGTGCTTATCAAAACTCCCGATAATAAGATCGTATTAACTCACCAGTTTCGCTTTCCACTCAATCAATGGATTTACGACCTACCTGGCGGGGGCTCACCGGCGGATGAGGACATGGAGGAGGCTGCAATCCGTGAATGCCGCGAGGAAGTTGGCATTCGTCCTAAAAAACTCGTTAAGCTTGCGACTTTCTATCCAAACCCTGGACGTGCTGATTGGGCTGCAAACCTATTTTATTGTGAGGACTTCGAAGCATCTGAGCTAAGACTTGATGACCCATCTGAGATTGTTGAGAAAGTCCTTATGCCCGTCGGAGAGCTAGATCAACTTATCAAAGCTCAAAAAATTGTCGATCCGTCCTTGCTAATCGCGTGGCATACTGCGCGCAGGATGGGATTTATCGAGGTCTAAAGGGCGAATCCTCGTCAATAGTTCCCCGCATCTCAACGACTTTCGGACGAACTCTCTCGTAAACCCATTGATGACCATCACTATTTGGATGGAGATTGTCTTTGTCTAACATTGTGGTAAGATATTCCTCTTGATCTGTTGCATCGAAGAGGGGTAGGGTTTCAATACCCATTTCTCCATAAACATCCAGTGCGATTGATTCATAGCGAGCCACTCTATCTTTCACATAAGTGACATCTCTGCCTCTAAATTGCTAAGTATACCTATCATCAAAACTTGTCGTGCCAACATATAACATCGAAGCATTGTCGTCACTCGTAAAATCACCACCAATCTTTCTAAGTGCTCGCGCATAGTCCATCTCTGAGACGAGTTCCGTGCCATCAGAGCGAATCGCCGAATCATTCGTACTTATTGAGAGGATATTAAGAACAGCCTTGCCTCTACGAATTGGGCGTTCTCGTTCAGCTTGTTCATATAATTTTAGCGCTGTGTTGCCGAGTATTCCTAATATAAAAACCGGGCAGGCCATCATATTCAACACCCTCCACCTCATTGACTTCGTGAAAGTCCTTGCGTAAACGTCCAGTCCAGCCCTGGTGTCGCTCTCGATCACCATAACCATAAACTGAGCTATCTCCAAAGCAATTTACGGTTCGTACTCTTGTTCCCATATCTCCTCCAAGTCATTCTGAATAGCTGCGGTCTTATAAGTCATGAAAGTCTGCTTTCTAAGATAGTGTATACTCTGGTTAAATAGCAAGTTTTCTCAACGAGCTTGTAGGCAAAGATACTTATGGTATTATCATCGTAGGTAGTGAGGAGGCCTGCCAAAACGGGAGTTGTTGTGGTGGACAATCGTAGTTATGGAGATTAATCCTCGCTACCTCCGAGATGCTGCAATTATGCCTTATTTTCACCAACATTCCTAAGATAATGGAGCCAGTATGGATCACAAAAAAGCTAATTTGAAATTATCCAAAAAACGAGCGGCAATGGTAACTCTTGCGATCCTTTCGGTTATCGTTGTAGCAAGTTTTTTTCTTGCTATGCAACCACAACGATCAGTAGCTAGTTTCTGTAGCGTTGCAAAACAAGAGAAATCGACACTTACGGGTGATGTTAGTTACGAAAAACGACTCGAATCCTACAAGAAGCTAGAGACTGTATCGCCGGACGATATTCGATCAGACATTACGACGATTCGTAAGGGCTACGAAGAGATCGTTAGGAATCCATCAAACACTTTAAGTGCTGGTTTTGGTATGAGTGGAGCTGAAAATCGTCGGACAGAGTATATCGGTGCGAATTGCAAAGATTTCTAAGACATGCTCATTCAACTAAGTGATTCTGCGAAAGTTCCATCCCTAAGCGTACTTGCCCTCGATAGGACTAAAGGCTTCACGCACTTTGATAGGAAAGAGCTCAGGGCTTATTGGTTGACGGGTTTGTCTCACCGAGCACTCGTCAGTCCGAACTCATATGTCTCAACGAACCCTTTGCTGACGCGACAAGCTCTTTATGTCAAATCATCCCTCCCAGTTGGCCTAATGGCATACATCGATAGCTATCCAGCCCCCAAGGCGGGCTTAAGTGGGGGTGAATATTATAAAACAGTGGCATACACCGACGACTTGGAATGGGAGGCGAACTCTTACCTATTTGAACTTTCGAAGCACGTAAATAGTCAAGAGGGGCAGCACACGCTTCTTCCGAGGTTCGTCATCGATCAATCAAATCCATGCTGAACATTCCATAAAACTTGAAGAGTCACTTAAGCAGCTCAATCCTTCACATATTGATATCGCAAATCACTCACAGACAACGCTCAATGATGAAATATGTACATACGAAGACTTTACGTCAGAAACAAATGATATTTTTCTTCAAGCACTCGTTGAAAATAATCAGAGTTTAGTTGGCGCAAGTTTACTTGTTGGTGGCGTTGAAGTTATACACTGTCCTCGGCTTTACCACCCCATCCTCTTGTCGTTCTACCTTTCAGGGCTGCGTTCGTACGCAGTAAATACGGATGGTACCAGAATGGGGGAATTCAAGAATTACTATAATGTGCTTGAATTTTACATGGCTTCAGATGGTGTACAAGAACTCGAGAGAGTCATATCCAAGAGAATTGGGAAGGGTAATCTGCGTCGCATCTTATTGCAGCTAAAGAGAGACTCTGTAAAAGACACTGTGTTGTCATGGCCATTCCATAACGAGGAAGATTTTTTTGGGAAAGTGCTTCCAAAAATTACCCCATCGAATGCTAATACGCTTCACGATATTGCAGATCGTTTATATATGACCGTCACTGAAAGCGGCCAACGTATTCATACACCGAATCCAGAAACAAAGCATCTTATTCAGCGAGCTTTTAAAAAATATCTCGAGCCAAGTCAGTCTATTCAGTCAATCGCAAAGGAAATGGCAATTATGGGTGTGCGCACTCGCCAAGGGAGGCCATACAACAAGAGTAAAGTTGAAAAAATGCTATCAAACCCTTTTTATATTGGGATTAATCGTTTTAATGGACAAGATTACCCTGGCGCCCAGCAACCGCTTATAAGCAAGAAGTTGTTTGAAGCCGTGCAGCAGAAAAAGCACGGCAAGCGTCCGCGTGAACTTACGAAACATAACCCTCTCTTTAAAGGTCTCATACGATGCCAACATTGCGACAAGCTTGTTGCATGGCAGCTTCAGAAAGGACGTTACTATGGCGTCTGCAAACGCACTACCGAAGCCTGTAAGGCTGGAAAGATGCTACGCGAGGATCATCTAGAAGAGATGGTCACGAATCTTCTAGATCAGCTCGTTAGTCCTTCTCAGGAGATTATTCAATGGGTTTCAAAAGCACTTCAAAACGAGCAGAAAAGTGTCGTAGAGGATAATGAGAAACTTATAGGCTCAATTCACACCCAGCTAGAACGCATCAACCGCATGGACGATAGGCTATGTGATGACAAGCTCGCAGGCGATATTCCTCAAGCTAAATATACCGAGAAACATGCCCAGTTTGCGGCGGAGCGAAAGACACTCAACGAGCGACTAGAGAAGCTCGATCAGTCGGCTTCTTTGCGAATGGAGCATACTCTGGCGCTGCTAGAACTATCCCAAAGAGCGGCAGCTTTGTATCGCACGAAGCCTGTTGAGCAGAAGCGAATTATCATATCAAAGCTGTTCAAAGAGCTAACTCTAAAGGAAGGAGAAATTAATGTACAATATACCAAATTTACAGAGGTAATCGCAAAAAAAGTTTTACTAACGCAAAAAATCATGAAGGAGCGAAAATGAAAGTTAAAACTCAACAAAACGACGAAAATAACAGGGGTAAGCACAGTAAAAAAGACCTCAAAAATGAGATCCTTTTTACATGGCTGGAGGGAATGGTCTTGGGTCGAAATCTCGATGAGGATCCCCTGGAGCTAGAGCGAGATATCGCATCTATTCGCAAACTTATTGACGAGCCAGATATGCAGGCGGAGCTACTCGATGTTGAGTAGGATATTTAGTCGTACGCGCAAAGTAGGCAGCTTAGCTAGCTCAACTTTGTATAACAATACCGACTTTTATCAAGCCTTCGAGGAGGATTTGCGTCTCTGTCGACGAGAAGCGCTCATAGAAAGCCCGTTTATGACAGTGCGGCGTCTACGACTTTTACTGCCGCAAATGAGCAAGGCACGATCTCGAGGCGTGCGTATTATCGTAAATACGAAACCGCCAGAAGAGAGCGGCGGTTCTTTGCAGGCGGAAGCTGAACAGTGTATTCGCGAACTTCAGAATTTAGGCGTAGAGATTCTACTCACTGGCGGACATCATAGAAAACTAGCCGTTTTCGATCGGCAACTTTTATGGGAAGGTAGTTTGAATATTCTTTCACAGAACGACAGTTGCGAGATTATGCGCCGGATTAGTGACAAATCAGCGGTCGAGCAAATGATTGATTTCATCAAGTTAAGACCCTACTTGAAATAGTCGTACGTTCTTACGAAAATAGTACACGTTTCGAGCGTGTACTATTTTTAGACAAGCAAGTTGGGTATGTCTGATGTTTTTATATCAAGAACCTTTAGAAGCTTTCTTATAGTAGTGGGATCGGGTCGATTAACCCCTCGCTCAATCTTGGCATAAGTATTCTTGCCCAAACCAGCCTTTTGCGTTACCTCATCTTGAGTAAGGCCTTTTTTCAGTCGTGCCTCTTTAAAAATCTCGCCAGGCGTTTTTGCTTTGCTCATTATACAACTATTTTAACACGACCATAGATATGACTCTATAGACCCCTAAAAAGCTGATCCACCGTAACACCCAAACCCTTTGCAATAATATGGAGCGTTGTAAGCCGTGCCCAGCGCCGTCCTTGCTCTATCGCCCTAATGGTATCTGAGGCTAACCCAGTCTTTTCTGCAAGTTGCTCTTGCGTAAGGTTGTATGAGCGTCGAATTGCAGCGATTCTTTTGCCAAATGCTGCAAGGTGTTTATCTTCTTGTGTCGGTCTGGTCATTATAGTTCTAGGGTATTTAATTCGTACTAGTAGTAACAGTGACTACTAGTACTAGTTGACGGAATAGTGTAAAATGCTTATAGACGTAGACAAAACAATTACTAACAGATAAGAGCAATGAACAATCTACACATAACACTCAGAGAGCTGGGTCGGTACGACTCCCTATCGGAAGATCTAGCATACCAGATAAAAAATTGGCCAACATTAGGATACGCAGCCGTGATTGCGGAACGACCACAATTACTTAGTCGGCAAGTACGACGTCATTGGCACTCACACGACGCGTTTCAGGTGCAATTCTTCAGCCTTGGCGAGCTTCTCCTTAAGCCGTTCGCATGTCAAATGCTGTATGTGACACACGAAGTCAACGAACGAGATATGAATACGCTTGCAGGTCGCATGCCACTAGGTTCACGAATAGTGCTCTACAAAAGATCGCAAAGAACCTGAACTAGTCGTGGCGCACTTTAGATACCGTTAGGATGTATTCTTGGTCGTCGGTTTGGCTAATATGAAGCGGATAAAGCCTGCTTCGATTTAGCTGATCCATTACATCTGTCGCCGTCTGTTGTAAGCCGCGCCAAGTAAGAATAGCATCGTCTTTTTCAAGTTCAATAAGATGCTCACCGTTATTGAACTTTAGTTTAATATTGAGCGATATTTTTAGCCTAATTTGCTCAAATCGCTGACGTAAATCTGGATCGTAACCCATCTCTACAGAATAGAAGGATTTATCAATGTTAAGAAGATCGACCACGAGGCCATGAATGGCTGCAAGCCTGCTCTCGCCGGGTTGTAAATCAAAGTCGAAGTAACGACGAGTCCACTGGGTGTCAAGCTTCGTTGTATGAATAAGAAGATCATTCCTGCCCATACTATCTCGAATCATTTTGTAGCCACTGTCAGAATCACGCATATTAGAGAGTGTTCCACCAAGAAGAAGTACGAGGTTGATCGTGTCTTTAGCATTCTCGCTCGAATATTCGTCGATGAGAAGGTCGGAGAAATGATCCCTGTTAATATCGTACACACTCCCCTCAAACTGCACTTTGTCGCCAAACCACTTGCGAATATTACTCTCAGCAATATTAAGGACATTCGGGCTTACATCGAGAGCAATATATCGACCAAGCTTAGCTTTGTCTAGGAGATGTTCGAGCAAGCCCTTAACTGGGTAGGCATTGCCTACGCCAATGTCAATCACGTTGACACGCTTGTACTTTGCAAGCAAATGGTCTATGTAGCCTAAATTAATATCAAGAAGCTTGATTGTGCTATTAACGAGATTTGGGGTAGTATCTTCCGCAAGTCTTGCGGCATATTTATCCCAGTATTCAGCGCCACCATTAAAATAATTGTATTGTCGAGGAATTTCGTGATGAATCTCAAGATTAGTGGCGATATCGTAAATCTGTCGTTCCGTATAAATAGAGTAGAACTCATCACTCGGGGCAACTGTCTTTGTTGCGTTGGAGTTTCGGTATTTGCGACGACTCTCAACTAGTTCAGATATAACTGCAATGTTCCTAGGTGTATTGGCTACATAGGTCTTTTCGCCTTCAATATGCAGTGTCAGATTGAGCTTGCCTTGTTTGGCAGCATCTATCCAGTTACGCACAGTCTTCAAAGATATACGGTGTTGTGCGGCGAGTTCGGAGTTCTTAAAATATAGCATTCTTAAAAATTAAATTAGAATTATGGTTGTCTTTATTGTTGTATGTTCCACCTGCATTATGGTAACATTACGATAAGCATAGTGCTTTTGCTTATCGGTGCAACGATCGTATTGAGATACATTCGTGGTGCCTTATAAACATTATACGCCCTTTAAGGCGATGTATCGCTTTTTTGGTGGACCATTGAACAATATACACATATTGTACACCACTAATACTGTAAGTGAAAACACTGCATATAGGGTGGCGAAAAGGGGTAGATATGAGTCAAGATGTTACAAAAGCAAAACAAGGAATGGTTGAGCCTCATGTGCTAAATACCGATAATTTCTTAATCGTACGTGATGCGCCCGATGAGAATGACACACTAATAGAGGTGGTGGAGATTCGGCCAAGCGAACAAATCAAAACGTTTCTCGGTAAGTATAACTATGAAGCTAGGCCTTCGCAGTTTACGCTTCAGCTAAGTCCAAAAAGTGAGGGGGGTGGGGTTGTTAGTCGGATAGTACAGCATCGGACCAGCAGCGATAGCTATGAATTAACTCTACTTATTGCTAATTACAGTGACAAGATAGTCACCGCTGAACTGAGCCGAGCTGAAACTAAACCTAGTAAGAAAGCTAGTAGCGATGCGTGTTAAAGCCTACGCCGCTCATAACGCAACATCACCGCTCACACCTTTTGAGTTTGATCGTCGGGAGCTGACGAACTATGATGTCGAATTTGAAATATTATTTTGTGGCGTTTGCCATACTGATGTTCACAGAGTGAAGGATGATTGGAATTCTACTAAGTACCCAGTCGTTCCAGGGCATGAAATTGTTGGGCATGTTACGAATATAGGTGATAAAGTCACCAAACATAAAGTGGGAGATGTTATTGGCGTAGGATGCCTCGTAAATTCTTGTGGAACCTGCGATGCCTGTAAGGATGGACTACAACAATATTGTGAAAACGGTAATACTGGCACCTATAACTCCGTTGATCCTATTGATGGTGAGATTACTAAGGGCGGCTATAGCCAATATGGTATTGCCCGTGAAGATTTCGTACTAACTATTCCGGAGAATCTTAGTCCGGCTGCGGCCGCTCCGCTGCTTTGCGCGGGCATTACAGTATATTCACCGCTAAAACATTGGAACGTCAAGCCGGGTATGCAGGTGGGCGTTGTTGGAATCGGTGGATTGGGCCATATGGCTATTAAGTACGCAAAGGCCATGGGCGCGAAGGTTACGGCTATCACAACCTCTGAATCAAAGGCTAGTGATGCGCGACGCTATGGGGCGGATGATTTAATAATCTCTACCAACCCTGAAGGGCTAGATGCTCATAAATCCAGTCTCGACTTTATTATCAGTACAATACCCGTCAGCCATAACATACAGCCGTATATTGATCTTCTCCGCCGCGATGGAACACTAGTGTTAGTTGGTGTACTTTCTCCCGTGGAAGAATTCAATGCAAAGAGCCTGATGACAAAACGTCGTAGTATTGCGGGTTCGATCATTGGGGGTATCCAAGAAACACAAGAGATGCTCAACTTTAGCAGCCAGCATAATATTGAGCCGGAGATAAGTCTCATTCCTATCGAAATGATTAATGATGCTTTTGATCATATTCAAAGCAAAGATCTATCTCACCGTTATGTAATTGACTTCAAAGATTCTTTCAAATAGTAAAAGAGCTTAAAAATTAAGCATAAGCATATATCATATGTATAACACCAATAAAGAAAGGTACTTAAATGACTAACTCACAATCCAACATTATTCATTTAGATTTCGAATTCAAGAAAACTTACACGACACCCGTTGAGGTGCTCGTCGGCGTAGGGGCAATTAAGGAGTTGCCGAAAGCCATTGCTCACCTTAAGCCGGATAAAGTTTTCGTCGTCTGTGATACACATATCGCGAATCTTTATCTTGAAGATGTAAAAAAAATGCTTGCAGATTCATATGAGGTATATGGCATTACCCACGATCCGAAAGAAAGCAATAAAAAGCTCGAAACGGTCGCAAAGATAAGTACAGAATTCTTTGCGCACGGCGGTAGCACCCAGAGCGTAATTTGTACGCTTGGTGGAGGTGTTACGGCTAACATGGTGGGTCTTTTCGCCTCGATAGCATATCGTGGAGTTTCACTTGTAAATATTCCTACCACCCTAATGTCTCAAGTCGACAGTGCTGCTGATGTTAAACACTCTGTGAACTCTGAGCGCATTAAGAATGCTATCGGCTCGTATAAAGCACCGGATCTTGTATTAATTGATCCAAACTTCCTAAAAAGTCTGAGTGATCGTGGCTTACGAGCCGGAGTCGGAGAGGCTGTTAAGCATGGTATATCTCAGGATATGAATTTTGTTGAATTCCTACTCCACGCGGACTATTCCGACCCCGAGACACTGAAGCAGATTGCAGCTAAAACAATAAGTTTAAAGATTGAACATTGGAAACGCTCAAACGGAACCTGGAACGACACGAAGATTGTACGACGTCTCACTCACCTGGGCCACGTAACAGGAAAGATCTTTGAGATGATTCACCTTGATCACTTGACTCATGGTGAGGCAATTTCTCATGGTATGGTTATTGAAACATATGCCTCGCACCTCATGGGTAATATTGATATGAAATCTGTTGAAAAGATTCGCTCAGTACTACAACAACTTGAACTGCTATATCCGCTGGATGAGGCTTACACGATTGACACAATTATGGATAGAACCTACGGAGAAAGCGATCCGCCACTATTCGCTTTACTCACCGGATTAGGCAATCCGGATGTACTTTCGACAGAAATACCACCTGAAATCTATCGAGAGGCCGTTTCATGGTATCTCTCGTCACGAGGATAACTATGGAAACGACAATCGCTAAATATATTGCAGATAGGCTTTCCGCTCATAGTATCGAGAAGGTCTTTACCATCCCCGGTTCATCTTGCATCAGTATGAATAATGCCCTGAACGACAAAGGCATTATTCCGATCTTGAGTGGAAGTGAAGAATCAGCAACGCACGCCGCGCACGGCTACGCGGCTATAACGGAATCATTCGGATGCGCAGTTGTTTCAAGAGGCCCGGCTGCTACGAATACAATTACGGGACTGGTGACTGCAAGCGAAGGATACCCTGTTTTGGTAATAGTTGGCGACAACGCCTCAACAGTACGCCAAAAGAATATGGCAACCCAGGATTTACCTCTGGAAAAGATATTTGATGGAGTTTGTGATCACGCAACGATAGCTAATCCTGCCGACGCCGAAGCAACAATAACCGACACGATGGACAAACTGATTAAGCAGAAGAAGTCCTGCGTGCTCATTGTTGCTTCTGATATGTGGGATAAAACAATTCTTCTGAAAGATCCCGACGAACCTAAAAAAGAGGAGCGCAAACTCAATATCGAGTCGCAACTTGCTTCACTCCGGGAGCTACCTAAGACAGACAAAAATGTTCTCTTGATGGGAAGTGGCATATTGAACAGCTTGGCACTTCGTACAGTTGCAGAGGAGCTAATTAGGAAATACGATGTACCATTTGTCGTCTCAAGTCGCGGACTAGGCTATCCTCTCTCTCAAAGGGCAGGATGGGTTGGTATCATGGGCGAACCAGCCACAAATAACCTACTATATGAAGCAGAGCACATCATCGTTTTAGATGAGCCGCTAGAAACAGCAACAACGGGTGACATATCTTATTTACAGAATGGTCGGAAAATTACTAATATATCGGTTAGTTTGAACGGACAATCTGGTTTTACCCCCGATTATGATATAAGCATTCAGCCTCAAGAGTTTACTGCGTTTTTCGAATCACTCATTAAACAGACAAGGTTTCTTGGTAAAGGCTTTTCAAAAGAGAACTCAAATACGCCTCAGATTGAACATGTTCTTGAAAATATTCTTAACAAGCTACCCGATAACTATTCCGTTTGTTTGGACTCTGGACAAAACTTCTTCTGGGGTGCGCATGCTTTAGTGAAGACTAATAGGCATCGAGTAGTTTATAGCTATACTCAAGCAACGATGGGATTTGGCCTTCCCGCGCTCGTAGGCGTCAGTTCAGCTAGTTTAGGTGGATCTCTTCTCATTTGTGGAGATGGAGGCTTCCTAATGGCATCAGAAGAGCTTGCAACGATGTATAGTGCTGGCTTTAAGGGTAAGATTATAATCCTGAATAACAATATGCTTGGGATGATTCATCAAACCCAGAACATTAAGAAATTGCCAAAATTAGCAGTAGATATAAGGATTCACGATCTAAGGAAAGTTGTTGAAGGATATGGATGGGATTATATTTCTACTGAAGGTGACGACGAATCTGCCATACAAAAGTTTTTGGCCTCAGAAAATAACTGTGTATTGAATATCCAACTTAATCAAAATGAAAGTGTTTACCCGCGTGGTAGCACAAGTGAAAGGCTTCCAACGGTATAACTATGAACGAATTAGGCATCATTTCAAACAAAGACTTTGAGCTCGTTGATGTAACAATGCGTGACGGAGCATTGGGAAGAAAGTTTCCATACTCGCTAGATCAACTCAAAGACTATTTGCTGATTCTAGAAAGTCTAGGCATCAAATATGCTGAAGTTGGTTTCATAGATGGGCCAGGAAAATGGACAGAAGGAGAAGTTGACTCACCTAACTACGATATTACTCCGGAATTGAATGAGTTGCTTCATAAGGAATCACCACTTACGATGTGGTCGATGATTGATTCAGACAACCCACGGATCAAGAGCGAGCAAGTTCATACTAATAAAAAGAGTCTTGTCCGTCTTACGGCTGATCTTGATAAAAAGCATCTCCTTCAGGAAAAAATCGATATTTGTAAGCAGAGGGGCATCCCATTCTCTGTGAATCTAAAACATACGGGTGGCTATGAGTTGAAAGAAATACAATCCATGGCCGAATTTGCTCAAGAACAAGGTGCGTCAATCTTCTACATTGTCGATACTAGCGGAACAATGATCCCATCAAGAGTTGCACAAATTGCACGACAGCTAAAGGACACACTATCAATTGATCTAGGCTTTCATGGGCATGACAGTATGGGATTCGCCGCCGCAAATTCTCTAACGGCCATCGATGAGGGGTGTAAATACATCGATGTTTCGCTGTGTGGAATTGGCGCAGGTGGAGGAAATGCGATTACTGAAACATTCGCACTGCTTACAAAGGGTCAAGATTGTGACTGGAATAAGCTTATTGAAGCAGGAAAACTCTTGAATATTTCTCCTGAGTACCGAGAGCTTCAGGAAAGGATATTCTGGGGATTCATCGGATGTAACTCGACGATCAAAAAAGAGCTAACGAATAATCCTGAGAGTGAAATTGCCAAAAAAGCGATGGAATGGAAATATGGCAAAAATATTAAGCAAGGGTGAGTTTACGGTTCTCCGATTGACTGATAATTCAACAGTCACAAAAACTGCAATCAATGAAGGTGCTGAAAAACTCGCAAAGGAAATAGACTTTCTTAAACTAAATAAGTCTAAATTTCACTACGATTTTCTGCCAGATGTATTTTCGTACGAGGTGAAAGTAGGGCATGCGCATTATTCCATGCCCTACTTATGGGGGCCGCTCCTAAGAGATTACATTTATTCTGAACCTGACTTTTCGCTATGTGAGCACAGTCTTGAAAAGACAATAGCCAACCTAGATTCTCTTCACCGTCAGCCGGGTACAATCGAAGCGGCTACATTCTCTCAAAAGTTTTACTTCGAGAGGCTAAGCGGACGCTGGGAAAAACTAAAAAGTGAATCGAGCGATGCTCCACTCCAAAAGTCTTTTTCTATAAAAGGTATTTCCTCTTCTGAGGCGAGATCTATATTCTCGCTTATAGCTAAAGGTACGACTCTCTTGATTGACGGGAAAGAAATTAACTTTTCTATCGAACATCTTGCCAACTCCCTAGCGTCAATGAGAGAGGTCTTTGATTTCCCGCAAGCCTCAATACGCTTAATACATGGCGATCCTCATGCAGGAAACATCTTGCTTCATAATAATGAAGCCTTCTTCCTTGATCCTAATGGATTCATGGATGGCGGAGATGTCGCCTATGACTTTGGAAAACTGCTCGTTTCGTTCGATTGGCATGATTTATCCATGATGAATATGCTGGAACCTGCCAATATAGATATCGAGGTAAACGGCCTTAAAGTATCAAATAATAAAGTCTACAAAGATGACTTTATTCAGAAAAGGCATCAAGCTCTAAGGCAGAAGATTATGGAGCAAATAACTAAAAAGGTCGCGCCTCTATATATGAACGACTCTTTGTTACTACGTAGGATCGAGTTACTTCTCTATGTACACCAATTCTCATTTGCACCTACGCTTATCAAAGAAAAACCAGAAACAGCCCTACATATACTGTTGAATGCTATTTCGGATTATTCGACATTTAGCAAAGAAGGTAAATTTAGCTTTTTATAATCACATAACAAAAGCCGCGACTGTTTCGCGGCTTTTGTTTGGTTTCGTTATCTATACGTATTTTTTCAAGTGTTCTAACGCTGGATCTGAAGAAGAACGAATGAAGTTCATCGTGTGAAATAGTGCAGCTAGATAAATTGCAGGATAAACAGAATCTGGCTTGCTCATTTCTTCAATGACTGTTTTGAAAGGAATTTTCTCAACATGAATTGTTTCGCCGACTTCAAGGTTTTGATCTTGACTTATCTTCCCGCCAACGGATAGATAGGTGTGTACTTGGTTGGTGTGGTTTGCTGGATTTGGATAGCTCGTTCCAACATGGAAAACGGCACCACCTGTATAACCTGTCTCTTCTTCAACTTCGCGCTTTGCAGCCTCTTCGGGTGATTCGCCCTCTTCCATGCCGCCGCCAATGAATTCCATAAGGTATTTCTGGACTCCATGTCGGTAGTGACGGAGCATCATTACATTGTCGTTTTCGTCGATCGCAATACAGTTTACCCAGTCCTTTAGTTCAAGAACGTAATAAGTGTCTACTTTGCCGCCTTGTGGGGTGGTGCAGGAATCGCGCCGTAGCTTCAAATATCTGTCATTAATGACATATTCTGAGCTGTCTATCGTCCAGATCGGTAAATCTGTCTCCAAGTTCATTTTATCCCTCCTAGTTCTACTATGTTACATGCCATTACATGACACATTTATAGCTTACCTTAATTTTCAGTAGGTTGTCGACTATTTATAGTGCGCCAGTTGGCCTGACCGTAGTAGATTGTATCGGGAGTGCCCATATCAACCACCTCAGCCTGAGTTTCAAATGCGTGAAGAGCCGTATTGCCCATTTGTATCACCCACGGCCCGAGCGTGTCTCTCATGCCAATGTTTTTATTTTGATGCGGATTTGCTTCTAAAAATTGATCGCATAGATCTTTAAAGTAGTCGATATCAATAATGTCTACACCTATACGTGTTGTGTTCGCTGTACCCGGTACTCCTGTAACAGGCTCTTCGGTTCGGTCAAACATCCACAATAGTCGATTTGTTCCTTCTTCTATGACCATCTTATCTACATCACCAGTTCTCTCTGTGATGTTGCCCGTTGTTCCCATTGTAATTCCAGCGCCCGAATCTTTATGGGCACGGTTAAGCTCAACGAGAGCGTCCATGTCATGTAACATATCGCCCGGCACAATCATAGCCTGGCCTTTCAAGTCGAGGGTTTCAATGGCGTTCAATACGGCACCTTCTACGCCCGAGAGGGTTTCCTCTTCTGAAAACTGATAGTCCACCCCCTCTTTGTTGGCCCAATTCTCAGTCGAAAGATGATCAATGACCTGCTCTTTGTGATGTCCTACGCAAAATACGAAATGGCGAAAACCCGCTTCTTGTAGTTGCTCGCAGATTCTATCGAGTACAGTTTTTCCTCCTTCAAGCTCAATAAGAGTCTTAGGAATAGCATCTTTTGTAACCTCTCTAGCTCGCATGCCCAAACCTGCTATTGGCATGATAACAGTCACATCGCGCATATCGAGCTCTTCGCCAGATTTAGCACGCTCGAATTTTGGCGCTTCTAATTCTCTCATAATTCTCCTTTGTAATCATAGTATCAGCCCAATCTCCCCGTAGCAACATATGTTCCCTTAAAAAAAGGAGACATATGGTGTATCATTAAAGCAATAGCATTATAAAACCTCAACGAGGAGATTGTAAAAAGTGAAAGATACTCATACGGTCGTCTTTGATATTGGAGGCACATGGTTCCGGAGTGGAATGTATACTGCGGGCACAGGCTTAACTAATCAATCAAAGACTCCTGCTTATAACTATAAAAATACTCCCCATGATAGCATTACTCAGTTGCAACTTAAGCTCGTAGATTATCTTACGAAACAGGTACGATCTTTCAGGAGTACTAGGATTGATATTAAAGGCGCTTCGATATCGATGGGTGCCGCTCTTGATGATCGCACCGGTGAGATTTTGAATTCGGGACCGTTATGGGGGCCTAATTGTGAACCTTTTGATCTACTTGGCTATCTTCGAAAGAGAATGCCAGAAGTTGACTGGCTGATAATCAATGACGTAAGTGCAGCATTATTACGCCACGTGAACGACTCAGAGTACAGAAAAGCTAGGCGTGTAAATTTAATCACTGTTAGTTCAGGCATAGCTTGTCGTACATACGATCAAAAAGGACAGTATATTCCACTGAATGCTGACGGTATTCAGGGTGAGATTGGGCATATTCCTATTCATTTTTCTCTTTTTGGCGAATTTATAACAGAGACTTGTGATTGCGGTGGGGCTAACCATCTAAACGCCTTCGTCTCCGGACGTGGGATAACAAAAATCCTCCTAAGGTTGTCAGCTTTTGGCACGTCATCTATAAAAGATTCCGAACTGCTTAATCGGTTGCAAGGTTTGAGTGAAATGGAACTCAATAAAACCTTTTTTAGTATGCTAAACGCAAGCAATCCTGACGCTCTTAAAATACTGGATGAAGTAACTTTCCCGATTGCGGAAATGATTATCAGGACGCTAACAATAGACGCTGAAGTTGAAAAAATCATTATGACCGGCGGTGTTGTTCACGCAGCCGAAAAACACTACATAGAGAGCTTATTGAGAAACTTAGAAAAAATTGGATTGTATCAGGTACCTAGTCCAGCTACATTCTTTAGAAAAACCGTAACCTTAGGTGTGGATGACGATAACTCAGGGCTTTTAGGGGCTGCCATTGCGTATGAGAACAGGATGCCAAAGTGATTACTGCACAAAATAATACCTGGAAAGTCACCTCCTCTCTACCGATCGAGTATGATGTTATTGAAAAGAGCGACTTCTTTTCTCAATCGAGCTACGATGAGAATATATTTGGAGAAAGGTCCAAAGACGGCATTAGTCGTCGCCTTATCGTAATTGATCACATTGTTGCCAAGAACTTCGGGGAGAAAATAAAGAGCTACTTCTCGCGAAGTGGAGTGTCTGCTGAATTTCTAATACTTGAAGCAGATGAAGAATCGAAAATAATCGACGCGGTATTTATTGTTTTAGATAGAATAATCACATTAAAATTACAAAGAAGAAGTGAGCCTATCATTGCAATCGGTGGAGGAGTCCTACTGGATATAGTAGGACTTGCGGCAAGCCTGTATCGTCGTGGCGTTCCCTATGTTCGTGTTCCCACGACACTCATTGGACTTATCGATGCGGGAATAGGGGTTAAAACAGGCGTGAACTACACTGATCACAAAAATCGTATTGGAACTTATTATTCCCCAAAATCAGTTCTACTAGATACCACTTTCCTATCTACTCTTGACGAACGTCATATTAGAAACGGAATGGGCGAAATTCTAAAAATGGCGCTTATAAAGGACAATATTCTATTCTCGCTGCTTGAAAAATATGCACCTCAAATTGTTGCCGATAAATTGCAGAGTCATAATAATTCGCAAGCAATTATGCGTCACTCGATACAAAGTATGCTTGAGGAGCTCGAAAAAAATCTCTGGGAAAAGGATCTTGAGCGACTCGTTGATTTTGGGCACACATTTAGTCCGACAATTGAAATGGAGGCCTTGCCTGAATTATTGCATGGTGAGGCGGTTGCGATCGACATGGCGATAAGCGTTGTTATCGCCCATGGTCGTGGATTTTTATCAGATGATGAATTGAATCGTATATTTGACGTATACAAAGCATTGGCGCTGCCGACATATCACGACTCATGCACGTTTAACCTACTGCATGAGGCCTTAGAGGATGCGACAAGCCACAGAAATGGTAAGCAACGAGTACCTCTTCCGAAAGGAATTGGGAACGGCATTTTTGTCCATGACATTACTGACCAGGAAATAGAGGATGCTGTTAATTTTCTAAAGGAGATGTCGTATGAGTACACATAAAGCCCTACAAACAATCGATAAAACTACGATCTTGGACACTGTCACTACGCCGTCGTTGGAAGCAGGTCAAATGATGGCGCAACCATTGTTTGTGGGTGTTTGTGGAACGGACCTTCAAATAATACGCCGCCAACGCCCCGATCCTGCGACGATTCTTGGGCACGAGGGTGTCGCTCGAATTATTGAAAGTAATGATAATAAAAAGGACATACAAATAGGCGATCTTGTGGTCTTTAATCCCGTAGACCCTACTGATCAGAATCAGATACTTGGCCACAACACACCAGGCTTATTACAAGATCAGTATCTAGTGACAGAGCATGCTATAGATAATGACCTTGTCGTTTCGTTTCCAAAAGATATAGATCCTATGCTTGGCGCGCTTGTTGAGCCTCTTGGAACGGTGGCGTATGGCCACGATCTTGCTTCTAGCGTGGTTAAGCAATCTTCGATAGCGATCGTTGGTGCGGGAGCAATTGGCATTATGCATGCTCTTTATGCCAAGGCGCAGGGTTATAACCAGATCTTTCTCATAAATACATCTCAGCAACACCTCGATTGGTGCGCTGAAAGAAACATTATAGGACAGGAAGATGCGCTTTTAGATTCCGAGGATCTAGCCGATAGGATATTGGCTGCGACTCATGGCGTAGGCGTTGATGCCGTCTATATGTGTACGAGTAGGCCTAATGCACTTATTGCCTTGAGCAAAGCGCTGTGTTATACAAAAACCGGAGGGTGTATTGATCTCGTTGGAGGAATAAAAGATGGGGATAAGATTGATGAGCTTCCAAATGTAGAGGACTTAAATGCAATTCGTCGTGCTAATTTTTGCGGCATTCCAGCAAGTGGTCATGTAGAGTTGACCACGACAAGTGACGGAAAACAAGTCTATATTACGGGACATCGGGGCACGTCGCTAGGACATTTTAAAGGTGTCATAGAAAATTTGCGTAGCCATGGTGACCTGTTTAGTAAAGTGGTGTCACATGTAATCTCACTTGAAGCATGTGCAACTCTATTCAATGAAATAGCTAAAGGCCACGTAAAGGAATTCGATGGTGTTCCTTATGTTAAAGCGGTTGTCGAGCTCAGTTTAGACGGTTATCAAATAAGGAATACCTAGGAAATGAATATGCCTCAAGCACACCAAAGCTTTAAGACGCTGGAACTATCTGAAAATAAAATTGATATTGTCCAAAAAGAAATCATCGAATCGGAAGAATCACAGCTCATACTGAAGCCACGACTTGTAGGTATATGCCGATCCGACATTAAGGAGCTCCTAGGTACTCGTACTGTGCGGCATGATTTCGGTCATGAAATTCTCGCTGAAGTAGTAGAGAGTAATACTAGAGATGAGCATGTGCCGAGAGTCGGAGATCTTGTTGTTCTCGATCCGCATATCAAGATTCAGAGAACTTCCGGGTTTGGTGACCTAATAGTTGCCTCTGCTGATAGTGAGAGTCTTTCCAAAGCCTTCATAAGGGTTTCCTCATCTCTTGATGATGACAAACTTGTATTTACTGAACCGCTTGCTTGCGCGCATCATTGTGTTGCTAATCTGTTAAGATTTGAGGATATGAAAATACTTCGGGGGCTTTCTATCGGTATAGTAGGTGCGGGGATGACAGGAGTTCTTATAGGCCTCCTATGTAAACATTATGGCGCCACCGTTACGATTTTAAATCGCAGCACGGAAAGACTAGATTTTCTGAAAAAAACGAGCGTCTTCAATGAAGATGAGACCGGACTGCTAGATGAGGCGAAGCGAGAGTTCGATGTCGTCATACCGACCACAACATTCCTATTTCCGGAAGTACTTGGTTTTTGTAACAAGTTAGTTAGAGACAATGGCCTCATCTTACTATATGGCGGTACAAGAGCTGGTGACGTATTTCCCGATGTTGACGGCGTTGACATCGATACTCTTCGTCGAAGACAAGACATAGTAGAAGTCGATAATGGCCGAAAGAAGTTTAAGCTGTGTGGGACACACGGCGCTTTAACAGAAGATTTCACAGCCATAGTGCGTCTTTTTGAAAGTAATTCCAAGGACATTCCCGTCGAAAAGCTCATTAGTCGTCGCATCAAATTAGACGACGTTGCTAATACGCTTCTGGAAATGACAAAAAAAGAAGTCTTCGGTAAGACGATAGTAAGTTTCTAACTCTTTGAAAGCTCACTTCTCATTCCAGTCGCTATGATATTAATAATCTGCTCATAACTTCTTTGTGGGTATCCTAGATTCCGCAATTTCTTAGTAGATAGCGTGTTATTTGGAAGCCAATTTGGCTCGTCGCCGTCATCGTGTATCAGCGCTGGGTTAATTCCTGCCGCATTAGCAATATCGCGCCATAGAGTATAGTATGTTGTCACCCTTTGCATACCTACATTCAAGATTATTCGTTTATCCAAATCGTGCTCTATGTAATGATTAATAACATCACAAATGTCATCTATAAGAGGAAGCGTTATGTTCCTTTTGTTATCGAGATGAACTTCTTCTCCGGCGATAAGGTTTTTCATTGTGACAGAAAATTTTTTGGATCGATCACGATCGAAACTAATACTTGGGTAGCCTATGTATCGGTGGCCTCTCGTAATGAGGTATGGAAGGCCCGACTCACGTAAATACCTCTCGCTAGCCTGCTTAGCTCTGCCATAGTCGCTACGTTGGTGGTATTCGTCATCCTCTTCATACATGCCGTCTGGGCGACCTTCATATACAATTTCTGAACTATTATATACGAAGGGTGTACTGTACTTTTTTGCCAAATCAATCAGTGATTTCGTAGTTGAAGTGTCTACTGAGAATACGTCTGCTCTATCAGCTTCGCGACCAATAGTTGCGGCTAGATGTATGACCACATCCGGGTGGACGGCACTGAAGACACTTGCTAGCTTATCGCTATCATTTAAGTCGATTGGGTCTGTCTTATTCTCTCGCGAGATTGACACGATATCATACCTAGAACCATAAAGTTCGATGAATTTAGTGCCTGTAAAACTACTCGCACCTGTTAAGATAACCTTTTTCATAGTCTTTAATAATAACACATCCGTCTCTAGAGGGTTGAGCCTAAGGTAGAATTTTACTTGAGCAAACCGCTGTAGAGTTTTACAAGACGCTCGGCTGCATGTTTACTATCAAACCGGCCCGCTACCTTTTTTGTCTTTTTTCGTCGCTGCTCATAAAATTTCTTATCGTCACAAAGTTTGGCGATGGCTGTCGCAAAATCACCATCCTCACAACGTATGACGTCATCTTGGAATGTATCGTCGTATTCATGTATATCGCGCAAAACAATCGGCAAGCCCGCTCCAGCAGCCTCGAGAACACACATAGGGTGGTTCTCTTGTTCTGCAGGTAGGCAGAAGACATCGGCGACCGCAAGATAATTACGCACCTCCTCGTGCGGGATTATACCTGCTAGCCTTAGATTTTTCGGTACACTTTCCATTAACTTTTGCATCGCTTTATAATCAGCTCCTAGTTGCTTAAATGGAATGCCACCTATCCAAATGAAGGTCACATCCGGAAGCTCCTTTGCCATCTTTACAAAAATATCTAGACGTTTGCGAGGTTGTACTTGGCCAATCCCTAATACAACAAACTCTTCTTTTTTAACTTTTAATTTTTTACGGGCGGCAGTCCTCTCTTTATCCGTAAAAGCATAGTGACTCATGTCGATAGTATTATAAAAGATTTCGATTTTATCGGCTGGTACGTGTAATTCATTGCGAAGCGAGTCTGCTACCGTACTCGAAACTGCTAAGACTTTGTCGGCTTTGTTGTAGTACCAACGCATATACGCCCGCATGAACGGCATCCAGTAACGGGCTCCAATGATAGACCCCATAAGAGAAGCGGGCACAACGTGTGCAGATGCTACTTTCCTCGGTCCTCGCCGTAGGGTCTTACGAAAGGCATAGGGCCCAAAAGTGTGCAGATGAATAATATCAGCATCAACCTTCTCTTTAAATTTGCCACGTATTAATTCAACATCTTCGTGTTTTTCAAGTGCTGTAGCCATTTCATCGTATGCAGTATGCACGCCATGTCCTTGTACATAAACGTCGCTCTCGGAAACCATATTTACTCGAATCTTCTTCATGTTCGTAGTGTAGCATATAACTTTTATTATACATTCAGGGGTGCGGGAGAGTCGATGTACCTGTTATGATATCTAAATGAACATTGAACAGAGATTGAAACGTGTAGATAGGTACAATACCGTTATTGGCACTGAAAAACTAACATCTAGACGCGCATCAGAGAACTTTCATGACTGCCCACCGCTGGAAGTCGTTGCTAATGGCGTGCGGGATATAAGGGTTGCGCTAGACGGCGTGTATCGCGACTTAATAACTGATGATGAAGAACATCTCGCCCAACAAGACCTTGCCTACGATCAGGTTCGAGATCAATACTGGGATATGGCGCGTCGTACGCCATCGGAATTTGCTGGAACGCCAGATTCCATTGAAGGTTACTTCGAGGTTTTGCATTTTCGACAGGAACAGCAAGTTCGCGACAACCTAAGGGATAGATATCTGCCTGGAAGTTTGCCGATAATCATGCTCGATATGGTTGAATTATATGCTCGTGAGCTCGGCACAAGTATTGCCGCTTCAACGAGAATCGCGAACATCTTTTTGCAAAGTCAGTTTGAGGCGATAAGGGAACGAGCTGGCCTACTAAGAGCGACCGGCCAATTTAGCGAGACGGAAGCTACAACCGAAGCATTTAAAGAGTTTACCGGAGTGGCTGTTCCAAATCATATTGCCCAAATACGAGATGAAATTGGCGAAAGCTTTCCTTTGGAAACCCAGATTAAAGATGTGTCTTATCCAGCGCGCCCGCAAGTAGATACAACGAGCAGCGGACTCCTTTATGTTAAGGCTGATGAAGTTGAAGGATTTGTTCGCGTATACGACCTCGAACGAAGACCAATAACACAAGAAGAGATGAATATGGCAACGACGCTTATGGATAATGAACAGCTGCGAACATCTCTGTTATTGTACCACATGGCGATAGTCGACTATAGCGCCCAATATTTTGCGGCTCATCCTGACCATATGCAATACGGCATGATGTCGTTCAATCGATTCTTCGTACTTGAAGGAGAGGGCGAGGATGTTCAATTTCTACCTAATCCCAGCCTGATTGCGACACTAAGTAACAACTTAGCTCCAGCAATTGCCGCGGTGATGATCCGAGAAGGAGCGTCAGTAGATGATCTTTCGTCAGATTATATAGCCAAAGGAATTGTAGAGGTAAAAAGTCAGCACCTCTTCCAAAGTCACATAGGAAAATTCAATAACCACGGCCAGCGACCTGATATCGTTGAACTCGATGGCTTTTTCAACCAAGTTTGCCCTGCGACAAAGGTTGTCATGACGGGGTTAACCGACTGGCTGCCTTCACTATATGATTCGTGCGCCCGCATTTAAGCTAACTAAACGCGTTCTAGATTTCCTGATCTCGAGGTGCCAGCTCTGGCATTTGAGCTGATATCGATGAGAGATCTTTAAAGCCAAGACATCCAAGGGCCGCTCCACCTATCTTTTCAAGCATAAAACGATTACCGAGTTGGTTTGCGTGAACGCCATCGAATGTAAGCATGGTGGTAGCATCAAAGCCAGTTCTAAGATCAATGAAATCAGCCCCCATGTCTGAGGCATGAGTTTTAACGACTTCGTCGTACTCAATAAATCTATCGTTATTAAAGATATCCCCCTTCCAGATCTCTCGAGCTACTGCTTCGTCTACGGGAGTGGAGCTTGCATACATTGGTGTAAGCGGAGATTCATCATGCCCTTCATTCAAATCGGCAATAACATCTGCTAGTCGTGAGAGATCCTGTTGAAAATCCGGAAGTGAACGGCGAGGTTCAGTATCGCCTTTGGGGGTTACAATGCAAGCTTCAGCTGATCCAATGCAGAATATAGCAAGCTGTCTTCCTCGACGGTTACAATTAACATTTGCTTGAATTTGTTCTGACTCAAGAGAGTGTACAAGCATGTTGCCAGGACCCGAGTGATTGATAACACTAACATAGGGCTGTTCGTTTCGAACTCGTCGATCTCCTGCATCTAATTTAAGGAGAGACGACCAGTCCGCCTCGCGACCGTAAAGTCCATATGCATAGCTGTTCCCAAAGATGTGTACGTTAGCCATATATTGTAAAAACTCTACACTATTGACATGGATTTGTCTAGAGTTCCAGTTTATTGCAATGATTTTGTGATGTATAAAGTTCTTATGTTATAGTTGCCTAGGTAGAGTGAGGAATTTATGTAAATAATATAATAAAGGGGTATTTCGTAATACCTTTTGCTACATTCCTCTTGCAAGCGTCTGCAATAAGCACCTAAGCCAATTCTCAACGCCCGACTCTTCAATATACCGCATATTTGCCTTGACCCAATTCTCTCGCGTGACAAGCGGATAATGTGTGCCATGAAGATTTGCAGATAACCGAATGGTTAATGTTGGGTTAATTATGTCATGACTATCGCTGTCGATTTGCTCCAGTGAAACGAGATCCAAAAACTCCTCTAGCCAAGCTTTTGCGCCCATACCCTGCACGAGATCGGCGTTAAGAAGTACCCAATCTTCCTCTGCAATCTTTGGTTCGGATGCATCAAAAAGATAATCTGCAAGATTAACAGCGTAAAAGGGGTTCGCAATAATAGAGCCTTGCACATCTTCCTTATTCATTCTTTAAGTATAGACCAATACGGTATATTTTCTTAGATGTTACTTCTTAAAACACTTGCAACTATCCCCGTAAGGATAGTATAATTATCCTTGTAGGGATAGTAATAAATTCAAGGGTAGAAATAAAATATGGAAAAAATCGATGCATTGCGCTTAATACTAGAGAGCCAACAAGGGCGTTCGGTTTCGTATGACGAAGCCCTAGAGATAGGCGAATCGCTTCTTTCGTATTTTAAATTATTGGCAGAAGAGCCCGTCAGTTCGGAGGACTAATGTCAGAGCAACGAAAGCGCGCAGTCATCTTGGCGCGAGTATCAAGTAAATCACAAGAGGATGAGGGATATTCCCTCGACTCCCAGCTCAAACTATTAATGGCGTATTGTTCAAAACACGAATTTGAAGTCGTTAAAATCTTTAAGATTGCAGAGACAGCCTCGAAGGAGCAAAGCCGAAAAATCTTTCACGAGATGTTTGCTTTTATAAACAAGCATAAGATTTACCACGTAACTGTCGAGAAGACCGATCGTTTTACGCGTAACTTTCGTGATGCAGTTGCAATCGATGATTGGCTAGAAAAGAACGAGGATCGTCGACTGCATGCCGTAAAGGAAAATATTGAGCTTCACAAAAATGCAAAATCTGACGTGAAGTTTATGTGGAATATTCACCTATCAGTTGCAAAGAAATACACCGACAACTTACGCGAAGAGGCAATGAAGGGTTGGGCCGAAAAGCTTGCGCAAGGTTGGTTGCCCGCCGTTCCGCCACCCGGCTACATGACAGTTACGCGCGGAGGCAAGCGTATTCACGTCCTCAATCCCGACACAAAAGCATTAATACAAAAAGTATTCGAGCAATATCTTGAACCTAGCCAGTCTGTAAAGTCGATCACGCGAGAAATGGCCGCAATGGGAATACGAACCCGAAAGGGACGGCCTTATGGAAAAACGTATGTCGACAAAATGCTCGCTAACCCTTTCTATATTGGCGTAAATCGTTTCAATGGCAAAGACTACCCCGGAGCACAAGAGACGCTCATAAGTAAAAAACTCTTCGACGCCGTGCAAACTAAAAAGCACGGTAAACGACCCCCTGTTCTTAGAAAGCACAACCCTGTCTTTAAAGGCATTATAACTTGCCAAGCCTGTCAGCGGCTCGTCGTTTGGCAGTTACAAAAAGGACGCTTCTATGGCGTCTGCAAGCGTACGACACTACTCTGTAAGCAAAACAAAATGATGCGCGAAGACTATGTGGAGAATATTGTTATAGAGCTACTAAACAAACTCGTAAGCCCATCTCGGGAAGTTATCAGTTGGGTGGCTGATGCCATTCGCGCGGAGCAAAAAGACGCCACCGAGAATCAAGAAAGGCTTATAGAGTCCATTAAGACGCAGCTCGAGCGCATTAATCGTATGGATGATAGTCTATACGACGATAAGCTTGCCGGTGAGATACCACAAGCTAAGTATGATGCCAAGCACCAACAATTCACCGAAGAGCGAAAGACGCTACAAGCCCAGCTTGAGCAGCTAGATAATGCCGTAAAGCTACGCCTAGAACACACGCTAGTGCTGCTTGAACTATCACAAAAGGCAGCAGAACTATACAGCAAGAAATCGCCGGAGCAGAAACGTTTAATCATTGCTAAATTGTTCAAACAAATGACAGTCAAGGAGGGTCGCTTATGTGTTGAATATACTAGTTTTACAAAAGTAATAGCAGAGAAGGTTTTACTCACTAAAAAGGTATTGGAGACGGCAAATGAAAAGACGAACTACACAAAATAACGGAGGTCAGCTAAAAAGAAAAGACCTCAAAAACGAGATCTTCTCTTCATGGCTGGGGATAGTGGATGTATTTCAGGAGACAATAGCGCCTAGTTGCATCGTGTTTCCACTTTGCAGTTCTAAGTGTATAATAACGACATAATGAAATCCGACTCCGCATTGAAACCCTACAGCATTAACTCCTCAGGCGCAGACATGACCCTCGAGCTTTTAGCGAATAAACTTGACAACGGCGATATAGAAATTCCCGATTTCCAAAGAAGCCATGTCTGGAATGTTCAAAAAGCTAGTAAACTTATAGAATCCTTCCTACTTGGCCTACCCGTTCCTCAAATTTTTTTGTATTTGGAGCCTGAAACAAAAAAACTACTTGTCGTTGACGGTCAGCAAAGACTCCGTGGCATACACGCTTTCATTAAAGGTGTATACAAAGGCAGAGAGTTCCGTCTTTCAGGCATTTCTTCCGAGTGGGATGGAATGACTTACGAAGAACTTAGCGACTCAGACAGACGAAGATTTAGGAACGCCACTCTTAGGTCAACGATATTTGAACAAGTAGACCCTCAAGACAATACAAGTATATTTGAGGTGTTTGAACGACTCAATACAGGCGGAATGAGATTAACAGCACAGGAAGTACGCAATGCTGTTATTGGTGGTGATTTGAACCAACTAACAAAAGAGTTGTGCGATCACCCTACGTGGGTAGAATTAACCAGTGCAAAAACGCTCAATGACAGATATAAGACTGTCGAACTTGTTCTGCGTCTGATTTCGCTTGATGATTCATTCGAAACTTATAAGCGACCTATGAACGTCTTTTTAAGTAACTACTTAGAGGAACATAGGCATCTTGGCAAGGAAGAAGCCGAGGCTATAAAATCTCATTTCATAAAAACAATTCAATTGATTTATGACAAGATAGGCCCTAATGCATTAAGGCTAAATAAAACGGTTAGTGCATCACTTTCTGACGCAGTATACGTTGGTGTTTCAAGGAATGTAGGAAACATTTCACCTAAACTCGCAACACAATGGCGCGCGCTGATAAACGATGAGATATTTATTGACGCGATTTCTCGTCACACGACAGATTATGATAAGATAACGGCTAGAATCTCACTGGCGATCAGCCTATTTAAAAATGATCAGTAGCTCAGCGACAAGTCTTTTTTTACAAGCAACAAAAACTATAAGTGACATAGATACCGAAGTCGCTAGTGGTAGTATTAGCTTGGCCGTTCAGTCGTACATTGCTAAATACTTAACCGTGTATCTTTCTGGCATATATGAAGAGTCTATTGAACAGATCGTGAAGGAATTTTCCGTCAAATCTGGTAAAACTGAAATTGAAAATTATATTGCGAAGGAGGTTGATAAATCTTTTAGAAATCCAGACATGGCAAAGATCCTCGAACTCGTCGGCAAATTCAATAGGTCGTGGGCAACGACATTAAAGAGTCTTGATATTCAGTACAAAGACGCGATTGATAGTATTGTTGCAAATAAAAATCTTATTGCACACGGAAGCTCCTCAACCCTAACAATCAATGACGTTAAGGACTTTCACAATCGAGCAAAAGTTGTAATTGAAAAGATCGATGAACTATTCTTGACCACTTAGTAAACAATTTATGGTATACTTATTTTTATAAGTCGGATATTGCAAAGGCAAAATTCAAGTCCTCAGCTCTGAATAATTGGGCGGGCAACCTACAAGACCTACAAATCGCACCGCAACAAAGAGTTACTCTTTGCGAAGTTTTGTAGGCACCCTATTGCTCGGTATCAATTAAAGCCTCCAAAGATGTAGCCTTCATCAACTAATTGGAGGTTTTTCCTTACCATGAACCTACATATAGGTCTTTTAAGTGCGCCCAAAAATCAAAAAAACCAACAAAAATGCGGACGAGTGGACGCGCGCTTCGGAGCGGAGCGTCCGCTCGCAGACGTGTCCTATAACTTGATTAATAGGACACATAAGGGGTTTAAATATGGACGATAACTCCTATACCTCAAAGTCAAAAACAGACATCTCGTACTTCGTAAATGCACGTCAAAAAACATATCTAAGTTCGACTGAAATATACATACCTAACGATCCTTACGAAAAAATCGAAGAGGGATATGAGCTATCAGGTCCTCATAATTCGTCAGGTGCACCCGTACCAACTAGTGAGGAAGAAAAGCTCGAAAGGTCAAGAAGGCGCTCTTTCACGACTGTAAAAGATATAGCACTGTCGAATGTCTTTGAACTATTCGCGACCTTCAGCTTTAAAGATGACCGATTTGACGACAAAAAATCACGAGATAAAATGACTGGCTGGCTCAAACGCCAACGAAAACACGACAAAGAATTCCAGTACGTGATAGTCTCCGAACTTCACAAAAAATGCGAAGAATGCGTGAACACTAAACAAATTAATTGCGCCCATGACGACAGGCCAAAGGCGTTGCACTACCACGCACTCATAAAAGGATATAAAGGAAGGCTCGTTCCGGTCATAAACCCACGAACCGGTAAACACCTGAGGAAGCGGGGTAAACTTGTTTATGATTTTCCTAACTTTACGCTAGGACACAGCGAAGTGTACTTCATTGGAAATACAGAAGAAGATCGTATCAAAAGTGGATTTTACTTACTCAAGTATCTGAAGAAAGAAATGACCACTTTTAAGAGCAAGAAGCGCTACTGGTCGTCGCGTGGTCTCAATAAACCTCTAGTTATAGAAAACCCACAAGAATGGTACTTTGCTGTAACACCTGACCACCTAATTGAAATGTCGCATGGAAAATATCTTTTCTTTGACAACAAGCGAATCGAGATATTTTTGCCATGGGAATGACACAAGAAGAGATTGATGCGTTCAAGGCATACATAGAAACACTTGCAGAAATTGAAGAGGAGAATAGTGAAGATGTATAATAAAGAAGCACTCCAATATCAACTAACAGGCACGAGGAATTTTGTATTTCTGCTCTTAATGGGCGGTTGTGCCAAAAATGCTTTCCTTGTGATTGTTGATTTGGAGTGCCACAACCGTCCATTTTTAGTTGGGAGCAAACAATGAAGGCCATACTATTAGCCCGAGTATCCAGTCGGGAGCAGGAGGAGAATAACTCTATTCCCGCTCAAACACGCCGATTACAAGAATACGCCGAACGAAAAGGCTTTACCGAAACCGAAGTACATAAACTAGTAGAATCATCGACAAAGGCAACGCGAAAAGATTTCTCCGCCATATTAACAAGCATTCGCAAAAGCAAAAAGCGAGTCGCCCTCATTGCCGATACGATAGATCGGGTGCAGCGAAGCTTCAAGGAATCCGTTCAGCTTGATGAGATACGAAGAGAAGGGAAGTTAGAGATTCACTTTATTCGTGAAGGCCTCATTATTTCCGACAGTTCAAACAGCGCAGACATTCTTCGTTGGGATATGGGCGTAATGTTTGCAAAAAGCTACGTCACTCAACTCAGCGATAACGTAAAGCGCGGAACGGAACAGAAATGGCTAAACGGTGAGTGGTCAGGTCAAGCCCCAGCAGGATATAGAAACTTTGACTCTTTGGAGGGAAGGAAGGAGATTGAACCGGACGAGGCTACCAAACATATCGTTTACGATATGTATAATTGGTACGCCTCCGGTTCATACTCATTCCTCCAGATCAAAGCGAAACTGCGGACGGAGTACGCCGTAGACATGGCCACGAGCCAAATAGATCGAATCTTAAAGAATCCATTCTATTACGGTGTCATGCGCGTTAAAGGGAAACTATACCCACATAAGTACGAGCCCATCATTACCAAAAAGCTTTTTGATGAAGTCCAATCAGTCCGAGAACGCGCGAACAAACAGCCACGAAAATATGGTGGACTTCCATACTTCTATCGAGGCTTATTAACCTGCGGTCATTGTGGCATGCGTATTACTGTCGAGAAGCAAAAAGGTATCGTGTATTATCACTGCACCCAATCACGCGGTAAGCACGGCGCAAAATACGTCACAGAGGATCAAATCACGGAACAGCTTCAGAAAGCCCTTGCCGCCATCCAGCCCAACGACGAACAGTTCGGCGAGGTAATGGCGTCACTAAAGAAATCGAATGAAGATAAAGTAAAGTACCGTAAAGCCCAATACGGATTATTGACGACTGAACTATCCAAAATCAGCACACGTCAAGAACGCCTTTTTGATATTTATATTGATGGAGGAATTGATAAAGCTCAGTACGATTCAAAGATGAATGATATGCGTTCAAAGCAGGTTGATATCGAACAACGAATATCAAATATCGGCACCGCTTCAGACGAGTTTTACGAGAGTATTCAACGCATAATCGACATCGCCCATAATGCACCGCTAACCCTTCTCAGTTCGAAGATCGATAAAAGGAGGGAGTTGCTGAATATTGTATTTTCGAACCTGACACTTTTTGAAAATCAACTGAGGTGGGAATACAAAAAGCCGTTCGATATTATGTATCAAACGGCTCAAAGTCGAACTTGGCTGGGCTGGAGGGATTCGAACCCCCGAATGCATGGACCAAAACCATGTGCCTTACCACTTGGCGACAGCCCAATAATGATTTTCATTATACCATACAGCGCCGAGCGATTCAACGACTTCGTACCATCTCGCCTAGTATTGACAATTTTAAAGAAATAATGTATAATTAAATTTGACCTTCCGTTGTCAATTTTAGGAGCACTCCCGTGACTACCACTGTCGATATGCACCGCTGGACGCTCGTTGGAAGGAATGAGCATCCCGGACTCAAATTCATCTCGAGTGACGTCGAATACACAGACCTCCTCATCGTGCCTGGTCGGCTTCGCAGGAGGCCCGCACGAAGCGGACGCGAGTGTCTGTCCGTCGGCATCCAGTGGGCAACCTTCACGGAGCGATTCAGCATCCGGGTGGAGGAGGCGCTGTCTTTCAGGGACGGCGACACCGTTCTCGTGCTCATTAGCACCGAGACGTCCACGAACCGCGGCTGCACCAATGGCTGGGCTCAGCTGCACGCCGTCCAGATCGCCCCCGGCATCTGGGCTCCCCAGCGGCCCCGGCCCTAACTACCGGCACCCCATGCCAACTAGTGGAAGCTTTCCACCCGCCCTCCATCCCAGATGGAGGGCTGCTTTTATTAAGAGCCGGTTCCATGACCCATATCCAGAGCTATGGTTTTCTAGAATTTAAGGGTAGAATATGATATAATAATGTAGTCATCGTTGTGACTACGCAAGGGGGAGAATTGAGCTTCGACGCAGACCGCATCATGGGTGCGGCATATGCCACAGTCCGGCACCTCAAAAGCCGTGAACGCAAGTACAACCCCGAAGAAAGCCGAACGTCGCGCTTCGTCCATGTCGACCTGGAGCGCGCAGTCATCGCCTTGGTGGCATGGCTGAACGACGCGCACAGCGGAAATCACAGGCCGTACATCGTCACCGATGAAACGTACGATGTCGTGTTTTCTCGCATGCATGCGAGTACGGCCATGCCCCTCATGGTGAACAGACGACCGCTGCAGCCCGGCAGGGCCTTCGGGCCGAAGAAAGCACCCCGCGGTACCGTCGCATGGTCGATCATCACCGTCAACGGCCAGCTGCTGTTCGTCGGCATCCTCAAGATGCAGAACGGGCAGTGGGAGCTCGTGCGCCGCCGCATGGCGGAAGACGCGCAGGGCGAGCTGAGGTTCGAGCTGGACCAGCAGTGGTACAAGAACCGCCGAAGGCACAGCCACGAACAGGTCGGCCTCCAGCAAAGCGGCACAAGCCGCAGTCTTGCTAGGCGGAAGCGCCGCAAGGCGTCTCACCTGAGGCGAAATACCAGGCGGTAGCTACTCGCACGGTCGCACACGATGACGGGCCTTCCTTTTCCGGGAGGGCCCGTTTCTTTTAGCTACATCCGCCAGCCATGGCTGGATGCGAGTTCTCGCAGTTTTTCGCGGTACGCCGGCTGGTTAAAACGGCCGGGGTAGTCGACAAGCCCTTCGTTCAATACATTATATCCAGCTTCACGAAGCGGGGCGTTCGCCACGTCAAAAACATTCGACTTAATAAGAATAATCGCCGTATGAGCGCCAGCCAAACGCTTAACTTTAGCAAGGAGCGTTGGTATATTTTCAGCAATTGCTACCTGACGCTGCGACTTTGTTACTTCATGCTCCTGACTAATATCAAGCGCTTCGATCATATACACGCCGTCGCGCTTTAGTCGCTGCAACCACGCCTCTTTATCGGCTTCAATCTCAGGCTCTGATGATTTTTCGGCTTCTTTATAAAGTGCACGAACAGTATTAACGAACAAACGGTCATCTCGACGCGCCATTTCAGACCGATAAAAATGCCGGCTGCTTTGCACCGATGCATCAGGGGGAGGCGACTCTGCAATAAGAAGAAGAATGATGTCATCCGGCTGGTAGCGCCGCCGTAACGCGTCGTAATTACTCATAGTACTTAGTATACAAATAAAACAGGCGGTGGACGACTTTCATCATCCACCGCCCTTAAGCCTGTCAGCGGCCAGAGGCGCGAATTGCCGCCTCATCTACCAGACGCGGAGCGAGCGAAGCATGCACCAATACCACTTCTCGGTTTGGAACGCTTTCTCGCAGTAGCGGCAGGGAATACTCACACAAGCCGCCCAGACACGCCACATAGGCCTTAATGCCAAGACGCTGACAAATGCCCACTACGGGCGTCATGTCCCATGGAGTCCACGGGCGGTCGGTGGAGGGCAAAACGTATGCCGCCGCACGACCCAGCCACAGGTCGAACATACTGAGGCCAACCGAGCCGTTCAGAATGCGCCGTTCGCCAAACAGACGAGGCGAGCGCAGTACGCCGCGCATAACCGGCGAGTACGGGCCGGGGTGTCCGCGCACCAGCAGTGGCAGCGAAGCGTCCGCAACATTCAGCGGCGCAAGCTGTTCAACCGTGCCGTCATGACGAAAAAGAGCAGGAGGGTAATCGGCTTCAAAGCCAATCATTCCCTCGCCGTACCCCTTAAACGACGACACGAAGGCCGCGCTCACCACGTTTTCGTCAACGCGAGCGAGCATCGTACCCACAAGGTCAAACCACTCTCTCCCTCTGTCTCTGTGCCGACTACCGTCGTTCGGGTCAACTGTCCACCACGATCTCGCGCCGCCAGGCACGCATTTCAGCGCGCCCTCTTCGTTAACGATAGGCAGATTGCACGGGTTGATTTCCGCAATCCACTGCTCGTACAACAAGCCGTAAATTGCATCGGCAACCGCCAAATTATCTTCCGACGGCGGCTGAGCGGCAATCTCAAGCACAATCTCACGAATAGTACTAAACATCGTCCCACACATCCTTACTCTCGAGTCTGGACAATATTATTATAAAACCATTGCAAAAATTTCGCAAATCTCGCTTGCGTTCACGACGTTAGCAGTATAGGATAGCCTCAGGAGAACATGTAAAATGAACAAAATGGAAACAACCTTAGCGACATGGTTTAAAAAAATGCCGCATTTACCCAAAAAAGTAAACGAGTGGCTCGCTCGAAATCTCTGGTGGATTATTCTTATTTTTGCCGTTTTGCTTATTGTCGCCGTTGCGTTCGGTGTTATTGCTACGGTTTTTTCGTCAATCGCTACCTCAGTACAGGTTGGGCTTTTCGCGGGAATCAACACCGGAGTTGTTGGTACGGTTTCTGTTATTTTTAATGCCGTCATTGCCATTATTTATCTTGCAGCAATCGCACCGCTTAACTTACGGCTCAAGAGAGGGTGGGACTTTCTATTCTTTGCAACCATTTTGGCATTTGTTTTTGGAATTGTCCTGGTTCTTATTTCTCAAAATAGCACTCTCTTTGGCGAGCTTATCGGCCTTCTTGTTTCACTCTATTTATTGTTCGAAATTCGCCCGCTTTTTACTACGCCAAAGCGTACTCCGCGCCGCAAGGAAGTGATCGACGTTTAAACAATGAAAAACCCAACTATTCGCAAAGTTTTCCGACGAACGCACGATCCCATATGGCAACTCCAAGCGGGCGTAGTTATTATCATAATTTTGCAAATTTTTACCGACGATTCATTTTTGCCATATAACAAATTTTTCATCGTTGCATTTGAAGCTTCGCTAATGATTGCGCTCGGCTTCATTACCAGTGATGGCTACCGCAAAGTCTCGTCTCTCCGACGCCTGGTAGCCACGAGTCTTATTGGCAGCGTCGCGCTTTTTAACATTTTTTCGCTCATTTTTTTGTTACAAAGCCTGCTTTATAGCCATCTTTCGGTGGTAAGCGGCATTCAGTTATTGCAAAGCGGCCTTACTATTTACATTACCAATATTTTTATGTTCGCACTTTTATACTGGGAAATGGACGGTGGTGGGCCCGATCGCCGGGTTGCATCGCTTCGAAAACGCGACTTTTTGTTTCCCCAAATGATTCATAAAGATGTCGACCCAGGCTGGCTACCTGGCTTCGTTGATTACTTATATCTCTCTGTAACAAACGTTACTAATTTTGCCTCCGCC
>Ga0206107_1000165_pt1 | contig 48156 bp, 37 predicted proteins | sample 2B0metagenome_FD_148652 | JGI IMG/M metagenome (GOLD analysis project Ga0206107, IMG submission 148652) | Enriched microbial communities from leaf-cutter ant dump, University of Wisconsin, Madison, United States - 2B0 | ecosystem: Environmental > Terrestrial > Nest > Insects nest > Nest dump...
GCCGCACTGCTTCTTGTTTAAATTCTTTAGTATAGACTTGGTAAGGTTTACGTTTCTGGGCCATAGGATACTCCTCTGGCGACTATTGTCGCTGATTAAATGTATCCGTTAAACTGGGGGAAGCTCACTCTGCCCCTGATCTCCTTAAATATCATTTTGAATTAATTCGTAGGTTGGGCAGAATACTAATCTGAAAATTTATTTTTTGTCCCGCATCCGACTAAATGGTTTTGATCATTGGACATGCATTCATAAAATGAGCGTTCCACGCCTGTTGCTGATTGGCAGCGGCTAAAAGACACTTCGTCTCTTGCTTTTTGAAGGGCGCTTGTGGCCTTCGTGTACTGCTCTTGGGTTATCGCGCCGTTTTCCAGGTTGCGTTTGCCTTGGGTAAATAAAGTCTCAAACTGCCAGTTCGCATTGCTTAAGGCAGCTGAGCAGTTGAGTGGTGCTTTGCTGTCATCAACTTTTAACAATTGTTTTGTGTAAGCATCGTCCCATTCTTTCTTGTCTTCCTCTGACATTTTATAAGCAGAGGGTGATTCGCTACCGTATTTTTTAATCTCTACAGTTTTGGTTTTTTCTTTAGGCGGGGTAGCACTAAAGTGAACTTTGCCTTCGGCATCAGTCCATTTGTAAACTTCCTCCGCGTAAATATCTATGGGCAATATTAATAATACCGCAGTAGCAAGCATGGTTCTCATTTTTATCTTCTCTTGTTTTTAATTAAATGTGTGCTGTTTACAATTGTTAATGTTGGATATTGCTGCTCAATCTATAAGTTATAATTTAAAAGACTTCCCCGAAAAATAAAATCCCATAATAAAGCCTATCATTGACCCGAAAAAAGCAATAATTTGAAAAAGATTGTCGTTTCATTTTGCGCTGGCCCCAATTGTGCGGGCTGAGCCAATTATTTATTTTTTGGCATAATTTTTTCAGCTATATCAGGGTTTTCATTTAGAAGTTCTTTAAATTTTTCTGGATCCTTTTCCATTCCTACGTCGTACGCTTTTTTGTAATCTGCTTGTGCTTCAAGTACTTTGCCGAGCTTTTCATAAGCCAAACCTCTACGCCAGTAGGCAAAAGGGTAGTTAGGCTGTGTTTTTAAACCTTCCGAATAGGCGTCAATTGCTTTTGTAAATTCTCCCATTTCCGCGTAAGTCCATCCTAGGTGATAATAGTAGGACATGCGTTCCCTGGATTCGTCGCATTGATTATGTAGTTCAATTTGCTCCAGGGCAGCGTTGAAATTTTTCTGCTCCCTAAATGCAATTGCTTTTTTCAAAGGAATCCAGCAGTCGGGCTTTAATGCAATAAAGCCTGCCGCTGGTCTGGTTTCGACATATTGGGCATGGTACATGTCCAAGAATACCTCATGCTTTACCACCCCTTTGTTTGTGTCGCAGATAACCTCATAGATGTCCATTATGGTTCCAAACGGACTTGCTCCTGCACTTCCCATACGTTCAAATGCTGATACAGGCTCGTTGTTGTCGCACACTAAACGGGAGAGGTAATCGCGTTGTCCTTTGGGGCCATTTACGCGGATAGGGTTTTTCTCAGAGCCTAAAGGAAATTTATCCAGTTTCTTTTCGTCCACTTTTTTCGGTTCGCCAAAGAGACTGGTGAGTGCAGAGGAGAGGTCCTCGTCCTTTTCTTTGGTTTTGGTTGTGTTGTTTGCGCAGGATGACAGAGTGATCGCGAACGCCAGGATTATTAATTGCTTGAACATGTTGACTTCCATTGTTGATATTTTTATTTCTTGATTTGTTTCGCCTTTTGGCGAGTTACTTTTCTTTGCTTCGCCAAAGTAAAGTAACCAAAAGAAAGGCGACCCGACGAGTTCGTATTTCCTCCGCGCTTCAGAAAATGGCCGTCGTTCCGACGCAGCGTCCTGCCGCGTAGTCACTAAAACGGACGTCGTGTCCGTTTTCCAGCCATTTTCTTCCAGTGCTCGGCAAACTCGTAAGGGATAATTAAAAGCAAAAGCAAAAGCAAAAGCAAAAGCAAAAGCAAAAGCAAAAATTTTCTGTATTGGCACCCGTTGTTCTAGCCCATGTGAATTTCCCGAGCATCGCAAGGTGATAGGGTAAAACGGACAGGACGTCCGTTTTAGTCTTGATGGGACAGGGATGTCCCATCAAGACGACCCGTTGGCACCTGAGAAGCGCAGGATCAGAAATTCGCTGAGTCGCTTTTCTTTTGCTTACTTTTCTTTGGCGAAGCAAAGAAAAGTGAGGCCTGCGGCAGGCATGAATATTAAATTTACTTTCGTCCCAATTTGCAAAAATGTTTGCCACCATCAGTTAGAAATTTTGGAGATCCGGACTTATCCTAAATTACGCTCTAGCCTGTTTTGAGTAATAGGCGAGTTACGGGTACGAAGTCATTAAGCCCTAAAGCTATAGTACCTTTTATTTTATCGTGCAAATATGGAGATATTTCGCTTTTGCCAGATAATGTTTGTAGGTTGAGCGAGTCGGTTTCAAAATTACTGATTTGAAGCCTGCCTTGGATTAGATCTGCCCAATGAGGGTAGTTAATGGCATATGAAAAACCGTCAAAGTCAATGTATCCGTCTTTAGCAGTTGCAGAGATGGATTCAATTAAATTTTTATAGTCATTGCCTATCATTTTCCATGGTTGTGCTTCTAATGATTCTGCAATCGCTTTTAATTCGTTTTTAAGTTGTTCTTTTGTACAAAAGTTACAAAGTGATGCACCAAAAAATATTAACCAATCCTGAAATAGTTCGGGATGCTGAGCTGTACCGAACCATCTGCTGTCAAGCAACGATAGTAGCTCCAATGTTATGCCTGCCTGCATTTGTAATTGATTGAATTTGCTTGCAGAAATTGATGTTGTGGTGGACAGAAGGATTTTTTTCAAATGCTGTAAGTTGTGAGTTTTTCCGTAATTTCGAGCAATAACAACATTTTTGCGATTGTTGCTGTTTACAGAGCCAACAACACGTGTAAGAAAAGATATTTCTAAATTGTGCTCTAGGGGAGAGAATTCTTCTGCGATTTCATATAAGCATTGCTGAAGAATTGAATATATATAAAATTCTTTAGATGTGATTGGTGCATCCAGCATCCACAAGAGCGTTAGGAATTCGCCATCGGATATAGCTAATGTCGGAAAGGGAATCCCTTTGATATTTGCAAGTCGAGTTGTAAGGTCTAAATAAGTTCGATTGTTATTTTCAGGAACTTGCAAATGAAGACAATTTGTTCTTGCAAAATTTACAGTTAAAGGTCTTCCTTTAAAGCTCGCGGTAGAAAAATATATATCATTTAAGCCGCAGGCACTGTTTGAAATTTTTTCTAAGTCTGTGCTTGTGATGCGAGATCTTCTTATCCCTTTTGAGAACTTTCTCTCAAGTATAATGCTGCCGCCATCATTTTCTTGCGAGTGAAAGGCTTTAAAAAATTCTTCTGTGCGATCAATTATCACTATTAGTTCTCTCTTTAGGTTCCATAAGAAAATTGCATAATTCCTCGCGCGAATTTGAGGGGAATTATGACAATTTATTTACTTGCGACTCTTGTTTGATTGAGAGAGAACTGTGCCGGCCAATTGCTTTGTTAGACTATTGAGCTTACTGCTATTTAATACTGTGCTTGCTAATCGCTCCATAGTCGCGCCCGTCTGCTTGTCGCTACCAGATTGAGCTAATGCAGATCCAGCTAATTGTTTTGCGGTTTTTGAGGCGTTTGGATCTGTAAGTGTTAATGAAGCTAATGACAAAATTGATGATGAGGTTTGTTTAGTGTTCATGTATTTGTACTCGTTTGCTAGAAGTATGAACCAGCTCCACAATTGATGTGTCTTTACACTTCTCTTGTTGACACATTGCTAACGAAATCCCCATAATTCCCGCCGCTTAATCGAATAAAAGCAAAGCGATGAACGAAAACTTCTTTCGCAACCTGTAGTACTGATTCGGTTAGTTGCTACAGTCAAGACCCTCAGCATTCCGCACGAGTGCTGAGGGTTTCTTGTTTCAGAAATAGCAAAAAGTAACGAATTGTTTCGTTACTTTTGATTTGGCATCCATGCCTTACAAATTCTTTTTTTAAAAAATTAATCCCAAGAAAGCGCACCACCAGTTTGATATTCAATCACTCTTGTCTCAAAAAAATTCTTCTCCTTACGCAAATCCATAATTTCACTCATCCATGGGAATGGATTTTGTGCGCCGGGGAATTGTTCTTTTAAGCCTACTTGTGCGCAGCGGCGGTTGGCTATGAAGTGGAGGTATTCTTCCATCATGGAGGCATTCATGCCGAGTACGCCGCGGGGCATGGAGTCGCGAGCGTATTGAATTTCCAACTCGGTGCCTTCCAGAATCATTTGGATAACTTCTTGTTGGAATTCGGCTGTCCACAAGTGCGGGTTTTCCAGTTTGATTTGGTTGATAACGTCGATACCGAAATTCAAATGCATGGATTCGTCGCGCAGAATGTATTGGAACTGTTCGGCAACGCCGGTCATTTTGTTGCGGCGGCCCATGGAAAGGATTTGGCTGAAGCCGCAGTAGAAGAAAATACCCTCGGTCACTACGTAGAATGCAACGAGGTTGCGCAGCAATTCCTGGTCGGTTTCCGGTGTGCCGGTGGTGAAGGTTGGGTCGCTTAATGATTGGGTGTGTTTCAAACTCCATGCGGCTTTGTTGGCAACTGATGGCAATTCACGGTACATGTTGAAGATTTCGCCTTCGTCCATGCCTAAAGATTCAATGCAGTATTGGTAGGCGTGGGTGTGAATGGCTTCTTCGAATGATTGACGCAAAATGTATTGGCGGCACTCGGGGTTGGTGATTAAGCGGTAAATCGCCAATACCAAGTTGTTGGCTACCAATGAGTCGGCGGTGGAGAAGTAGCCGAGGCTGCGCATAACGACGCGACGTTCGTCTTCGGTGAGGCCGTCTTTGCTTTTCCACAAGGCGATGTCGGCGGTCATGTTGACTTCTTGTGGCATCCAGTGGTTGGAGCAGCCGTCCAGGTATTTTTGCCATGCCCAGTCGTATTTGAAGGGAACGAGTTGGTTGAGGTCGGCGCGGCAGTTGATCATGCGCTTTTCATCCACCTGGATACGGGCTGCACCCATTTCCAGTTCGGCAATGCCGGGGGTTGCGTCCAGTTCGGCGAGGGAAGCGCGGGCTTTGGCCAGCTCGGGGCTGATGCCTTCCTCTTTGGCGGCAGCGGCAAAACTTGCGTTAGTGCCAGCGGGTGCTCCGGCAGCCTGGGCCTGGACGAGAGGAGCCTGGGTTGCCTGTTGTGCAGGGGCGGCATTTAACGCGTCCTGGCGTGCAGATTCTTTTGCGGCTTCTTTTACTACTTCTTCGGAGTCGAATTCATCCCAACTTAACATGGCTTTCCTCTCATTTTTAGGCCTTTTAAGGCATTTAAGGCTGTAGATCGGTGATCTATTTGTATGGTGGCCGTATTGAAGGCTCGTTTAGTCTTGGTGACTTGTGGCTATTAATAGTTCTACCTATTTTCTATCGCTCAGTTATTGATGTTTTTGTGATAGATCAAAGGTTTAGGCGCCTTCCAGGGAAACTCGCAATACAGCTTCCTTCCCGGGTAGCAAATACGCCTGTTGGTTAGCAAACGCTAAAGGTGGCCATACTATAAGGGAGACTTGGGATCGACACAATATCTAGTGTTTTATATTTTGTGATGCACTAGATATATGCACCAGTATTTCACAGGTTATCCACAGACTCTGGTCGTTTTACTATGAAAAGTGAGCATTATTAGACGTGAATGTCCGTAAAACTATGTCGGTTGGCGCCTTAATAAAGAGTTAGGCAGCGTACAGATGAAGGTATCGCGCAGGGGTAGTCTACGCCTGTCACGACTCAATGTTTGCCTTATGTGTTCAGCCAGTTGAAATCGAAGATGGCAAAGAACACATCCTCAGGCAGAACATAACCTTCAACAGCAGAAATCTATTCGTCAACGGCAGAAACTTATGCGCAATATAATCAGTTACAAAAAGGGTGGCCCAAGCCAAAAAACCGCAGAAATGCTGGAGCAGGCAGCCAAGCTGGAAACCGAGAAAACCTTACAGCAAAGGTCTTCTTTGCCGCGTGGCAACCAACTTAAGGCTATCTGGCAAGAACAGGTGGGTAAGGCCAGGATTTGGGGTTTTCCCACTGAAGAAAAACTCCTGCAAAGCGAAGGTCAGATTGAACGCCTGGCCGGATTGGTGCAAGAGCGCTATGCCATTTCACGCGCTGAGGCTGAACGCCACGCTGAGGCTTTTTTAAGAAGAAGGCACTCTTAACCTGAGCTGCGAAGCCAGGAGTTGCCTGTTGCCGGAATATGGAGAGACCGGTGCATTTTTACGTATTAAAAGCGTAAAAATGATTGCTGCAGTTAAGCGTATAAACATGGATTTATGGTTTTGTTACAGGAGAAATATGATGGCTAAAATGATGTTTGAATCTATTGCAAAAACCGGCATGGTGTTGATCATATCCGCTGCAAGTATGTGGGCAAGTGCCGATGTAAAACAGGACCTGGTTGATGCACGCCAGGAGACACAAATCTGGACTACCTACGCGTTGAGTCCTTACCTTCGTGCACACAACCTTAAAATAAGGGTCCATGACGGCAAGGCAGTGCTGAGCGGTAAGGTGGATGAAGATGTCAACAAAGAACTGGCAAAAGAAATTGCGTTGGGTGTTGACGGCATAAAAGATGTCGATAACCAAATTGTGGTGGAGCCCGAGTACTCACCAAAAGCATCACGCGGTTATGGAGAGGCTATAGATGACCTTACTATTACCGCTGCTGTGAAATCGCGTTTGATATGGAGTAAATATTTGTTCCATTCTGCCAAGGTTGAAACCAATGCTGGCCGCGTTACCTTGACCGGAAATGTTGACAGCGCAGAGGCAAAAGCTGCCGCAGCGCGTTTAGCCGGCAGTACACGCGGTGTTGTTGCTGTGAGCAATCAGTTAACCGTTGACGGTAAGCCTACTGCTGCCGACAAAACCAAAGCGGCTGTAAATGAAACGAGCAAAAACGTTGCCGATGCCTGGATTACCACTAAAGTAAAATCCAACTTTTTCTATTCCAGCAATGTGAGTGGATCGGATATTGATGTAGCTACCAATGCAGGTATAGTTACCTTAAAAGGTAAGGTGAGTAGTGGCGCAGAGCGAGCCTTGGCGATTGAGCTTGCAGAAAATATTCGCGGTGTGAAAAGTGTAGAGGCCAAGCAACTGGTTTTTTAATGTCGGTTAATAATTGATTGAAGCCCCGTCTTGACGGGGCTTTTTTTTATGGAGATTCGGGAATGTTGAATATAAATATTGAATTATTTACGCGCAAAGTACGTTAGCGCACTGATCTGGATATAGCGTTTTTTTATTCTGTGTCACGTGGGAAATTTTTTAACCTCAACCTGGAGAACTATTATGTTAGAGACTATTGCCATTATTCTACTCATCCTATGGGTGTTGGGCTTGGTGTCGTCATATACAATTGGCGGTTTAATTCATATCCTTTTGGTTGCAGCTGTGGTTGTGCTTCTGGTCAGAATTATCCAGGGGCGGAAGCTTTAAGTTTTCTGAAATGCACACAGACCAAACACTCGCTTGCTTGTTTGGCCTGTGTGTATTTCAGTTTTTAAATTTGCACGTTAATCCCTTAACGTACATTGTTCATTAAACGGTCTAACTCTTTTTTAACGACCTGATAGCATTCGCAAGAGCGTGTTTCCAGTTTTTTTCTATCCAGTACGGCAATATGGCCACGACGGTAGCGGATGCAACCGGCGTTTTGCAGGCTGCCTGCCGCTTCAGTAACACTTTCACGGCGTACACCGAGCATATTGGCAACCAGTTCCTGGGTCATTACCAGCTCGCCGTGGGGAATGCGATCTACAGTCGATAATAACCAGCGGCATAATTGCTGTTCTACAGAATGATGGCGATTGCACACGGCGGTCTGGAACATTTGCGTCATTAATACTTGTGTATAACGCAGCAATAAGCGTTGCATGACATCGGCGCAGTTAAACTCTGCTTTTAAAATGCTGCGGTCCAGCCGATAAGCATGGCCGGCGGTTTGAACCACGGCAGAGCTGGGCGTTGTGTTGCCACCCAGGAACAGGGCAACGCCTAACATGCCTTCATTGCCGACACCTGCTGCTTCGGCTGATGCACCGGACTCCAGCACATACTGCAAGGAAATAATGCTGGTGGTAGGAAAGTAGGCGTAATTTAAAGGCTGGCCGGGTTCATAAATTGCTTCACCCAGTTTTAGGGAAACCAGTTCCATGCGCGCTGTCAACCGATCAATTTCGGGTTTGCTCAACGCAGCCAGCAGACGATTTTGTAAGGGGCTATGAGTTGTTTGCATCTGTTTCCCTACTGTTTGTACCAGGCATTTCTTTGCATTGAATACCTATGCCGCGATAACCGATAAAGCGGCTGGATTTATCGAACATGGGCTCACCGCTTACGCGATAATATTGCGGCACGCCTTCGGCATTGGTGCGGCTGAACGAGAAATCGATAAAGGGTTGGCGTGCTTCAATGATGGATTGTAACTCCTTGCGCTCAGCTTCGTTCCAGCCGGTGCTGTCAAAGCTGCCCTTGCTGCCGTTATCGGTAAGCGGATCGACGCGCAGCCCCAACATTTCCAATACCGGGCCGGACACCTTGGTGAAATTGCCGTTCTGGTCTTGTTCCCAATACCAGTCAGAGGCAAGTTCGGTGAGACTGCGAAAACGCGCTTCACTTTCGCGCAGCTCGGCTGTTCTTTCCTGTACGGTTTGCTCCAGTATCTTGTTGTAGTTTTCGAGTTTTTTATACAGGAGCCTGACTTCAAGCATATTGTGTATGCGCGTTTTTACTTCCAGCAAATCAAACGGTTTGCTGATGAAATCTTTTGCACCGGTTTGCAGGGCTCGCAATTTATGGCCCGGTTGTGCGGTCAATACGATAACCGGCAAATAACTTTCCTGCTCGTTAGTCTTGAGGCATTCCATAACCTGGAAGCCATCCATTTCCGGCATCTGCAAATCGAGCAGGATCAGATCGTAATTATTTTTACGATGCAGTGCACTGACTTCGACAGGCTTCATGGTGGAGCTCAGGTTGGTATAACCTGATTCACTGAGTAGTTGTTCCAGTAAGGCTACGTTGGCCTGCTGGTCATCTACGATCAGAATGCTCGCATTGAGAATATCGCTTTCGGTAAGTTTCATGTTGTTTTCTCTTCATTTATTCTCATTGGTTTCGGGGTGTAAATCTCAAAGGTGCTATCTATAGTATTCATAAACTCATTGATCTTAATGGGCTTGGTTAAATAACGGAAGAAACCTGCTTCCAGGCCTTTTTCAATATCGTGGGGTATTGCGTTGGCGCTGAGCGCAATCACGGGAATATGTTGGGTAATAGGATCTTTGTTTAATATTTTTAATGCTTCTGTACCGCTGATGCCCGGTAAATTGATATCCATTAAAATTAAATCCGGTTGTGCAACACGAGCCAGTTCTATACCGCTATAACCGTCGCGTGCGGTCAGTAATAAAATATCGTCGCGCGCCGCCAGGATATCTTCAATCAGTGTCAGGTTTGCGGGATTGTCTTCAATATAGAGCAGGGTGCGTTTGGGTGTATTTTCGCTGGGCTGCCTGGGTATTAAATGCAGATGATCCTGCGGGCTGGTTTCAATAATACGGGACTCATCTGCCATGTCCAGATCAATAGAGAAGACGGTACCTTTACCGACTGTACTTTTCACATGAATTTTTCCGCCCATCAGTTTCACCAGGCGTTTGGTCATTACCAGGCCTATGCCGGTGCCTTCCTCCGAGCTGTTTTCCTTACCCAGGCGGTTGAATGGCTGGAACAGTTGTGAAATTTTTTCCTGTGGTATGCCTTCACCTGTATCAGCAACGGAAATACGCACGCGATTGTTAGCGCATTCTGTGCAAGTCACAGTGACGGAACCATTCTGGCGATTGTATTTGATTGCATTGGACAGCAAATTAATGAGCGCTTGTTTCAGGCGGGTGTTGTCCGCCCTGACCACAAAAGGTATATCCAGTGCCGGGAAGTTCAATTGGATATTACGGTTGGCGGCCTGCGGTTCAATCATGGTTTCACAATCGCGAATCAGTTCAGGCAAGGATACGGTTTCCATAGAGAGCGGAAGCTTGCCGGATTCGATCAGGGTGAGGTCGAGGATCTCGTTAATCAATTCCAGTAAATACCAGCCGGCTTGCAAAATCTGGTCAATGCTGCGTTTTTGGTTAGGTGAAGGCGGCGGGTTACTTGCATCCAATAATTGCGCAAAACCTAGAATTGCGCTCAGGGGCGTGCGCAACTCGTGGCTCATATTGGAAAGGAAATCTGATTTTGCACGGTTAGCTTTTTCAGCCAGGTTTTTGGCTTTTTTCAATTCAATATTATTTTCCAGCAGTATCTGGTCCAGACGTTTGCGTTCGGTAATATCAATCAGCATGTTGATGCCGCCGATAAGTTTTCCATAAGTGTCATGCAGCGGTGTGGGATGTGCGGTAAACCAGACGCGGCTGCCATCGGGACGTTCGGCAATGGCTTCTGCACCCAGCAGCTGGCGATCTTCTTTCAACGCCGTCGCCATGGGGCATTGATCGTGCGGCAGCGGAGAGCCATCGGGGTTGAAGAGTTTCATGCTGATGCACCATTTATCGTTACCCAGCTCCGGCGTGCGGCCGGAAAACTCAACCGCAGTTTGGTTGAAATGGGTCAGGCTGCCTTCAGCATCGGTGGTGTAAATGGCAACCGGCAGGGCGTCGATAACTGCGCGCAAATGCCGTTCGTTCTCCCGCAAGGTATCTTCGGTACGCTTCAGTTCAGTGATATCAAGGTTGGTACCGACAATCGATTCGACATGGCCGCTGCTGTTGGTACGCAACGTTTCCACTGACCTGATATAGCGAACCTCTGTTTCGCCGGTGCGATTAATACGGAATTCACGGCTACAGCCTTCGCGCAGGTTAATGGCTTTATCGAGATTTTTCTGTGAACGGCGATCTTCAGGCAACAGGTGTTTAAACCAATCCTCGCGTTTGACAATGCCATCGGGGGTTGGCGTAACACCGTAAATACGGAACATCTGCGCATCCCACCGCATGTAATGTTCCTTAATGTTCCATTCCCAAATACCTACGCCGGTCGCTTCAGTGGCCAGGCGTACCCGTTCATCACTTTCGCGCAGGGCCTGTTCGGAGCGTTTGCGCTCGGTGACATCCGTGAACAGGATCGCGACCCTGTGGCTGCCTGCCTCACCCAGGCGGCAGGTATAAATATCCAGCCACCGGTGCAGGGCTTTGGCTTCATATTCAAAGCGCGCCGGTTCACCGGTCTGCAAGACTTCGTGGTAAACATTAAACCAGTCTGATTCCAGCTCCGGGGCGAGTTCATGTAGGTATCGGCCTTGCGCATTGTGCAGGCCGCTTTGCTTTTCAAAGGAGGGATTTATTTCCAAAAATAATTGATCGACAATTTTGCCGTCTTTATAAATCATTTCGGCAACGCAAAAGCCTTCGTCGATAGTTTCAAACAGATTGCGGTAGCGGTATTCAGACTCACGCATGATGGCTTCAGCGTGTTTGCGTGCCGTAATATTACGTAACACCCCGGTAAAGAAACGCTGCCCGCCCAAACGCATTTCACTGACCGCAATTTCCATGGGAAAAGTCTGGCCGTTTTTAAGGCGGCCGGTGACTTCGCGCACTATACCATTGGCGCGTTCTTCAGGGCTTGGGTTGTAGTAGTCGAGTGAGCCGTTATCCTGGTTAAGTTCCGGTACTATGGTGCTGAATTTTTTGCCGATCAACTCGCTGGCGTTGTAGCCGAACATTTTTTCTGCTGCTGAGTTTACAGTTTCAATCATGTTGCTGCGCACCTGGAAGGTGACTATGCCGTCGGCCACGGTACTCAAAATGGTTTTTACCATTTCGTTGCTGTCCAGTAAGGCCTGTTGTGCAGCGTTTTCAGCAGTGATATCGCGGAATACCAGAACAGCACCTATGACTTGGCCATCGTGATCGCGAATGGGCGCGCAGCTGTTGGCAATATTGCATTGATGGCCGTCGCGCAGGATCAGGACTGTATCGTTAGAGCCTTGCGCAGTGCCGTACAGCAAGGTCTCTATGACGGGTGCCGATATGGGTTGGTGAGTATCTTTATTGACGATCTTGAAAATTTCGGGAATAGGGCGGCCCAGGGCTTCCTCTTGCGTCCAGCCGGTCAGGAGTTCTGCAACATGGTTCATCAGGGTAATGCGCGCTTCGCGGTCGGTAGCTATAACAGCATCAGCAATCGAGTTAAGGGTAACTTCCAGCTTCCGTTCGCTGTCTTGCACCGTTATGTAGGCCAGGTTCAACTGTTGGTTCATGGCCTCTTGCTTGTCGAGCGAGAGTTTGGTTTCCATGTGCACAAAATCCATCAGGCGCTGGTGGATATTGCGATAAATACTGTAGGCAAAAACTTGCGCAAACAACAGCATAAAAATACTGGCAAAGACAATGAATGCGAACAGCAAATTCATATTGGTATGATATTCGTGGTCGTAATATCCGAGCCGCGCATTTTGGATGCGGTTGAAGGCTTCAATTTCACGGCGGATTTCATCCATGATCCGTTTGCCTTCCCCGCGTGGGCCGGATAAGAGTACTGTTTGCAAATCGGTGGTTCGTTTTAAGGCAATATAAGAGGCCAGCAGTGAAAGCTTGTCCTTGATCAGCGGATCGATTTTATCCAGGCGCGCCTGTGCGTCCGGTGTCAGGTTCATCGAACGCAGTTGCCTGACTTTTGTGGATATACCGTCGCGCGCTTCCTGGTAAGGTTTGAGGTAGGCTTCATCATCGGTTAACAAATAACCGCGAGTACCTGTCTCAGCATTGATCAACATCACTAACAGGGTTTGGGCTTTGCTGATGGTCAGATTGATTTCGGTGCGGGCATTACTGGTTTCCTGGGTGCGATTAAAAAACCAGAACAATGTCGCCACCATCAAGAGCACACAAATAGTGGGCAGCGAGAGCAGAAAAATATTTTTGCGGGTCGTTTTCGCTTTCATAGGAGTATTGCCCTGCGGCTCATAGGGCAAGGTCGCGCCTCAAGGTCATTGAATCTTGTTAAGCAAGCGCTGTTATATAAAGCCTTCATGCCGTTGAATTCCTTATTAGGTCACTTATTGGTCAATCGGTAGGTGCAATTCTTCAACATAACAGATGGTCATCCTGAGAGCCAGTTAGCTGTAGCTGAGTATTAAGATTCATTTTTATTGGATTTATAAACTATTAGTGATTATTGCGGTGCCTTACCTTTGCCTTCTTTCAATAGGTGTCCAAAGCGATTGAGGAGTCATGTGTGTTTCACCTTAAAATCCGGACATTTTCCTGGATTGCTATTTTTCCCGGGGCTGATTTCCTGGTTAGCGGCCTGGAGCTTCGACAGGAAGCATGAAGCGCCGACCAGGGTCGGTCTGTGCGGCAGCAAACATAAGTGGCGTAAAAATTCTCTTTTTGGCAACTGGGAGCTAACCGATAGGGAGACAGCAAAAATAAAAGCTCAATGGAAATTGTGGTGCAGACGAGAGGAACGAGAATGACTAAAGAGGAAAATGAACCATAAGCCCTTATTAGGGGCTTATGGTTCTGTCTGGATCAGTTGCGCAGCCTAGGGCTATTGTAGGGACGAATACCGTAATAGGCATGGATATCATTTGCCCAGGTTTGGTCTGCCAGGTTTGGCCAGTTATCCTTGTCAAAGCCGGGTGCGTTCTGAAGGCGCTCCTTACTGATATTGAGCAGGAAGCGTTTGTTTTCCGGGTCCAGCTTCAGCGCGCTCCAGGGAACCGCAAACAGTTTTTCGCCAAGGCCGATGAATGAGCCAAAGGATAATACTGCGTAAGCAATATTTCCGCCCGCTACATCAAGCATAATTTCTTTGATATCACCAATATCTTCATCTTCAAAATTGTAGACCTCGTTACCGATCAAGGTATCTGCCCCCATCAGGCGCGGCCCTGGACCGGGATGATGGATTCTCTTGTAAATGCCGTATGTGTCTCTTGTTTCGTAGCTCATATTTTTCTCCAGTTTGCATCAAAAAAATTAATTCAACTGTGAGGTTTAAAGGCCTCCGGTTTCGTCTACAAGCGTATATTTTTTTTCAAGATTTTCCGTACGAGAACTCACATAGGCTTTTAGTATCACGCTTTCAGCGGTGTATTTTTTATTCGTCAAATCCAGTGATGCACCGAACCTGTAGCACATTATGGTTCGTGGAAAGAAGCCTTTGGGATAGTGGGTTTGGAATATCGTAGAGGTAAAAATAGTTAAATGTACGCCAGCGTACTGATCCTGAAGGAGGTAGGGATTAGCCTGACAATAAGGTTGCATTATGCAATCGTACCTGAAGCTCAAACTTTTTCTCAAATGGAGATTTAATTATGAAACAATTAGGCAAATATTTTTCAATGATATTTATGGTTTTTGCTTTGGCATCTATTGTCGCGTGTTCGTCTACCCATAAACGCGAAGGCACTGGTGAGTATGTCGATGATGCTGTAATTACCACTAAAGTTAAGGCCGCCATATTGCAAGAATCTACCTTGAAAGTATCGGAAATTAATGTTGAAACATTCAAAGGTGTTGTGCAATTGAGCGGTTTTGTAAATTCACAAGCAGACATTGCGACCGCAGTAAGAGTGGCATCTAATGTGGGTGGTGTGAAATCAGTGAAAAATGACATGCGCTTGAAGTGACTTTGAAAATAGCAATGAGCTGGCATCAGTGCCAGCTTCATGTGTTTCTGACTTTGCCCAGATTGAGTGGTTGAATACGGCGGGTTTGTTGTGTGGCCTACCGTTTCATAAGATTCTTTCTGGGCTTTTTATTGCGTATTAGAGGCAGGCAATAAAACTTCATAGGCTAATCACTTTGTACTTGTCTTTATTAGAGAGAATCTGAGACAGCAAGCAGAAGATAGCAGGAGAATAACAAGCAGATTAAACAGATAAAATAGGGAAGTAAAATCAAGCAGGTTTAACAGAAAGAAGCAGTTGGTATTTTATAAAAAATAAAAAAACAGGGCAGTCCTTGCCCCACATACTACGTCATAAAAATATTTTCGCTTAACTACGACGCGCCAATAAAAACCCCACCAGAAAACTGATTGCGGCACCGGCGCCAATAGCCGCCCAGGGCTGCTCATGAACATAGTTGTTGGTAACGGTTGCGGTTTTACGAGCTTGTTCCAAAACAGTATCGCCGGTATCACCAATTGATTCTTTTGCCTGGGCAAGACGCTTTTTAAATTGCGCTTTGGCTTTATTTAAATCGTCACCCGTAAGTGATGTACTTGATTGAAACAGGTCTTCCATGTCGCTCAGGAAGCTTTTAAATTCATTGGCGACATCTTTTGAAGCCGCTTGCAAGTGATGTTTTCCGCTGTTCAAATCTGCTTTTGCAGAGCTTGATAAAAAGGACATGGCTCTTATCTCCGGTTGTTGACAAATAAGTTGACAAATGAAAAGTCGAATAACAATAAATAGGAAAAAACAATCCCACTGGTCTTTACAATAATCCGTATAGGAGTCTAATTCTGTGCGTCAGCGAACCAAAGGGCGTACGGCAAAAAATCCTGCCCCTACCGAATCCGGGGTCAGCGCCTGAATAATTTGCTTCCGTAAACGGTTGGCTTTCCAGCTGCAATGGTCAGTTTTTGTTAAGCGTGCTAGCGCACGGATATCGGGCATTTTTGCTTGTATTGTTTGGCCATAAAGCGCGTTTTTTAGCTCGTTGCTTGCTGATGTATTCAGGTTTATCTACCACGTTTTTTCCAGAATCTAAGGAAATAAGGCCATGAAAAATGTTGATAAAAATGATGTTGATTTCCAAACCTATTCTACCGGGAGCCAGCCTCGCAAGGCTGGGGATCGTAAATCCAGGAGAGTATCATTGTTTCCACGATTCGATCAGGGTGTAGATGAATTTGAGAAACATCGCCATAACTATAACCGCGCGGCGGATAAAAACAGTACGCGAGCGCAATTGCGCGCCGAAATTTATTGATGTGACCTGTTACAGGAGAATGTGATGAAGGCATTAAAAGTCTGGCATTTTTTTACGCTGGTTGCCTGTGTACTGTTTGTGCTTTTATGTATTTACGGGTTGAGCACAGATTGTCCTAACACCGCAGGCTATATCTATTGCAGCGGTTCAGATGGCTGGTCTCTTCATCCCTGGAGTTCAAAGTAAGCCTGTTGACTTGGGCTTAGCAGCCTAGCGGTAATGTGGTAATGAAGACCAAGGCGCGGGCTTATTGTGGCAGTGTACTTTTTTAATGCTGCAATTTTATCTTTTTGATGTGGTAACTGCGGTGGTGCGAACAATAATTCATGAAGTCTGTATGACAGAATCTGTGGGTTATTGATGTGCTATTTTTTTAATGTGGACTGAAAGGGTAAATAAAATGAGCATACAAAAAATCATAGGTATTTTATTGATTGTACTGGGTGGCCTGGGGTTGGCCTACGGAGGGTTTACCTATACCAAGGAGACCCATAAAGCGGAGATTGGCCCCGTTCAATTAGCGGTCAATGAAAAAGAGCATGTTAATGTACCCGTGTGGGCGGGCGTATCAGGTCTTGCACTCGGAATTCTTTTATTGTTGACCGGCAAAAAAGGTGGTTCTGTTTAATGTTTATTTTTAGACGCCTTTAAAAAATCCCCCGGCCATTTTAAGGCCGGGGGATTTTTTGTAGTAGTGAGCCGATTACACGTTGTTTTTTATGAGTCGTCTTTTTGTAGCTCAAACAATAACAATGAACGCTGTGTCACGACAAACTCCTGGTTAAAGTCAAAGCGTGTCGGCGAACGCTGGTCAGGCCGATTGGTGTCCAGCAGGTTGAGCCAGCATGAACCTTGCGCTACCTCCGGTAATGTGAAATTCACTGCATCCTGGTGAGCATTCATAACCAGCAACAGGGTGGCATCACTGCCGACCCGGTGGATGCCTGTGGGTTGTGCACGTCCATCTAGAATTACTCCCAGGCATGAAACATCGGTGTGCCAGGATTCATCATTCATTTCGCTGCCGTCAGGCTTGATCCAGGTAACATCCTTGACGCCGATGGTTTCGTTGAAATCGCCTACCAAAAAACGTCCCCGTCTTAAGATGGGATAAGTGCGTCGCAGCTTGATGAGGTAGCGGGTAAATTCCAGCAATCCCCTGGCTTCATCGTCCAGGTTCCAGTCAAGCCAACTTAATTCGTTGTCCTGGCAATAGACATTGTTATTACCTTGCTGGCTGTGCCCGAACTCGTCACCGGCAACAAGCATGGGAGTACCTTGTGACAGTAATAATGTGCTGAGCAAATTACGGATTTGCCGTGCGCGCAAGGCGCGGATTTCCGGGTCGTCAGTAGGGCCTTCTACGCCGTGGTTGCAGGAGAGATTATTGTCAGTGCCGTCCCTGTTATCGTCACCGTTGGCTTCGTTGTGCTTCTGGTTGTAACTCACCAGGTCTCGCAACGTAAAACCGTCATGGGCGGTAATAAAATTGACCGATGCCGAAGGCCTGCGGCCACCCCAATTGAATAGATCTCCTGAGGCTGTGATCCGGCTGGCGAGTTCAGCCAATTTGTCTTTATCGCCTCGCCAGAAGGCGCGAACGGTATCGCGAAAGCGGTCATTCCATTCAAACCAGCCAGGCGGAAAGGCTCCTACCTGATAACCTCCCAGGCCGCAATCCCAGGGTTCTGCAATTAATTTAAGCTGGCTCAGTACCGGGTCTTGCCGGCATGCGAGATGGAACCCGTGACGTTCGTTAAAGCCGGTTTTTTCACGGGCGAGGATGGTGCCCAGGTCGAAGCGGAAACCATCCACCCCCATTTCGCTGGTCCAGTATCGCAGTGAGTCAGTTACCAGGCGCAATACACAAGGATGGCTGAGGTCAAGGGTATTACCCGTACCGGAGTCATTCACGTAATAACGCTTGTTATCAGGCATCAACCGGTAATAGGTGGCGTTATCTATTCCACGCATCGAGAGCGTAGGCCCAAGCTCACTACCTTCCGCCGTGTGGTTGTAGACCACATCCAGGATCAGCTCCAGTCCGGCATCGTGCAGGCTGGCGGTCATCTCCTTAAACTCATTAAGGTCACCGCTGGCAAGATATTCCGAATGGGGTGCCAGGAACGCAATGCTGTTGTAACCCCAGTAATTTTTTAAGCCTTTTTCCAGTAAATGGTTATCGTGCACAAAGGCGTGGATAGGAAGTAACTCAACACTGGTAACACCCAGGCTGCTGATATGTTCCAGTAGCTTGGGGGTATTGAGCCCTGCAAAGGTGCCGCGTACATTTTCCGGCACCTGGGGATGGCGCATACTGATGCCGCGAATATGGGTCTCGTATACGATGGTCGTGTCCAGGGGGACGCGGTGTTCCTTCTTGGTTTGCCAGTCAAAGCCGGGGTCAATCACCTTGGCTTTGGGCACAAAGGGGGCGCTGTCGCGTTCATCAAAGCTCAAGTCACCGTCAGGATGCCCGATAGTGTAACCAAACAGGGCTTCTGACCATTCAAGCGTACCGACCAGCTGCTTGGCATAGGGATCTATTAATAACTTGTTGTGGTTAAAGCGATGGCCCGCCTCCGGTTCATAGGGCCCATAGACACGATAGCCGTAGACTTGTCCGGGTTTGGTCTCCGGCAGGTAGCCGTGCCAGATTTCGTCGGTGTACTCCGGCAGGTCAAAGCGCTCCAGCTCGACCTTTCCTTCGCTATCAAACAGGCATAACTGAACTTTGGTGGCATGGGCTGAAAAAATAGCGAAGTTTACGCCTTGCCCATCCCAGGTTGCACCCAGGGGAAAAGGGTACCCCTCTGTCATTCGTGAACATGTACCCACGTTGGGGCGTTCTTCTTGTGTCGTCATGGTCAAATATTCCCGGCTGTTCCGAACCTCAGGCTGTGATGTTTTCGTTCAGTTTGGGTTTTTTGGGACGCCCGCTTTTTTTGGGGGCATCGGTTTTCTCGTTAACCACCGTAAGGGGTTGGGTATCTATCAGTGATTTGGGCGTGCTGCGAGCTACCGCAGCCCTGGTTTTACGCGGCGGTGTAACGGCTTGGGGTGCGATGGGCTGGTTGCTGGGCTCGGCGGGCTGAATCGGTTCGGTAGGGCCGGAAGGATGTGCGGGCTCCCCTGGGGAAATAGGTTCTACAGGTTCGCTCGGCGGCGTTTCAGAGCCGTTATCAGGTTGGGTGTTGGCCAATTTGAAAGCCATCTCCCAGTGCCGCAATGAGTGTCCTTCTGGCCGCCCTTCAGATTCCCAGATTTGGTAAGCAAATTCGCGGACACGCTGTTCGTTGGTATTCATGGTAGTGCTCCTTTTATGAAGGCTCATAGGGTTATGTATAAGTGTTAATGTTTAATGTGTTTAGTTAATGGGTGACCGTAAAAAAGAACAGGTTGACCGGAAATTGTCCCAATGCCTCGCGTACATAGAGATGATTGCGGTCTGTGTTGAGCGACGCCGTCAGCGGGCTGTCCAGCCGGGTATCGTTCAACACCAGGGGTAGCACTATGTGGGTATCGCCCCAGGCTTCGGCAGGCACCAGGGGGGCGTCATCCATCAGGTTTGCGCATAGGCGCGGAACTATCACAATCAGGTAGCTGCTTTGGTATTCGCGTATAAATGCAACCACTTTGTCAGAGAGGGTTCCCTCGACCGTTAATGGCTGGTAGGTACCGTTTTGGAAAAGCTGGGGATAAACCGTGCGCGTAGCCAGGGTTTTGGCAATTAACCATTGCTTGATATGGCCGTCCTGCCAACGCGCCAACAGGGATTTCGGCGATGAATCAGAGTGGAGCTCAGTGATACGGGTTTGGAAATCGACCGGACGTCGGTTGTCCGGGTCTACCAGGCTGAAGTCCCACAGTTCTGCCCCCTGGTATAAATCGGGAATCCCGGGTGTTGTCATGCGCAACAGGGTCTGGGACAGGCTGTTCAACGCCCCGGCAGGGGCGATACTGCGCGCTGCGGCAAAGATATCCTCACGCAAGGCCGCCTGGTTCTTATTGCGCAACAGGTGCTTGAGGTAAGCCTGGGTTGTGTTTTCATAATAGGTATTAGGCACACTCCAGTTACTGCGTAACTTGGCCTCGCGCACGGATTTTTCCTGCCAGACCAGCAGGCGTTGTAGATAATCTTGCAGGCCTTGTTCATCTTCCAGCTCAAGGTCTAGTGGCCAGCTCGCCAACAGGGTTTGGAACAGCATCAATTCATCACCGGGGGAGGGGGCTGTACCGTCCGGTAACTCAACCCGCAAGGAGGCTGCCTGGGCGCGCCAATCGCGGACTTTTTCGGCAAACCAGTTAGGGCGTTCACTGATCACCGCCAGGCGGGCACGGGTGTCTTCGCCGCGTTTGTGATCGTGGGTTGCAGTGGTTAACAAGCCTGTCGAGAGGCCGTTGGCGCGCGCCGCAATGTCCTGGTGGAATTGCATCAGGGATGCACTGAAGCACTGCGGATTAAAGCCCACATCATTGCGGGACAGGAGCACAGCAGATCGGTAGCAGGCCGTGTCTTCAACGGCCTTGGCCGCAGCCGGCGAGGTGAGCTGCTGAAAGCGCGCCAGTACCGTTTGTCGCAGGTGGCGGGTTTCACCGGGTGGCAAATTATGAAAGGGTTCGCCACCCAGCCATTTGTCCAGGTGTTCCAGCAGCGGCCAGTCTGCTTCCGGTAAGGTAAGTTTTGCACCGGCCAGCGCTTCGTTAAAGAACTGCTGGTCTTGCGCCGAGCGCCCAAACGCGCTGGCATAAGTGCGGTATACCGGGAAATTTACCACCAGTTCGATCAGTGCGCGGCGGATGGCACCCAGGGTGAAGTCCCGTGTAATGATGTCGGTGCGGGCAATTTGCAGCAGGCCCTGCGCTACCATTTCGACATCGCCTGCCAGGCTGGCGCCGAGCACCAGGCGACGCGCTTCCTTCACTTCATCTTTGAAAGTGCCTGTGCGGCCGGAGATGCTGCCCCAAAGGTCAAATAATTGCAGTTCACCGCAGGGATCGTGTTGCAGCAGCGAAACCTGGTTCATAAATTCGTAGCCGGTGGTGCCGTCCACATTCCAGCCGCTCGGCAATTGCTCGCTATGGCCGAGGATTTTTTCGACAAAAATCGGGATATGGTCCTGGTTTAAAGTGTTGGGACGACGCCCGGTGAGGTAGTCGATGCGACGGCGTAATTTACGGCAATAGGTGCGTGGGTTTGCCAGGCCGTCAATGTGATCAATGCGCAGACCGTCAATCAGACCCTGTTCAATCAATGAAAAGATTTTTTGATGGGTTGCTTCAAACACATCCGGACGTTCTACCCGCAGGCCAGCGAGTTCATTTACATCGAAAAATCGGCGCCAGTTGATGTCGTCCGCTGCGGTGCGCCAGTCGGCGAGGCGATAGTGTTGCAGCTCCAATAGTTGGTGCAGCCGTTGGAAATTGTCATTGTCCTGCACACGTGGCACTGAGCTTAAGGCGTGGTCACAGGTACCGGTTTTGCGCTGGCTATCCAGCAGTGCAGATGCTTGACCCAAGGCAACATCATAAAAACTCATGGCCTGCTCTATGGCGGCCAGGACATCTGCATCCCGGGCCAGCTCACTTAATTGCTGATGCAGCATCTGCGCCAGTTTCCAGGCATTTTCCTGCGTCTCAAGGGTTTCAAATGAAGCGCCTAGAATGCGTACGGCTTCCAATTCCGCTTTACCCAGGATGTGACCGTAACTGGCTGGGTTTACTGGAAATGAGTGTTCAAAGTAACCGGCGTAGAATTTACCAGAACTTTGCTCAAACCGAAGCGAGATTTCATTGGCGGCCAGCACATCACCGTAACCTTTTCCCAGAAAAGGCAGGAGTAACTGTCCCTTCAGCAGCGGGTCGGGTGAATTCCACTGGATATCAAAGAAATGGGCATAGGGGCTTTGCAATCCCCAGCACAGCACGTCCTGCCACCAGGGGTTGTCATCGCTGACGGCCATATGGTTGGAGACTATGTCAACGACCAGTCCCATATCGTAGTCCCTGAGTTCCTGCACCAGCCGCACCAGTGCAGCTTCACCGCCTATCTCCGGATTGATGCAGGTCGGATCTATAACATCGTACCCGTGCATGGAACCTGGCCTGGCTTTCAGCAGGGGAGAAGCATAGATATGGCTTATCCCGAGTTGTTTGAAATAGGCCACCAGAGGCACAGCTTGTTCAAGGGTAAAATCCCGATGGAATTGTAAACGTACGGTGGCACGGACTTCAGGCATAGCAATTGGCTCATGGTTTGAAACGTGTTTCCTTTGTCTCAAACTGGGCGATACATGTCTGTGGGTTAACTAACACTGCGGCAGGGATTGGCGCATGAGTATTCTTCAGGCGCTATAAGCCGATGCCTCCGGGAAGCCTGGAGGCAGTTTCGCCTCAGGCGGTTTCTTCAACCAACACAAAGGTAGGTGTTGCGATGGCTTGTTCGTGGGGAGTTTCTTCGGTGGCTTTGGCGGTTTCGTCCAGGCAGACGGTAATGCTGCCTGCGGTCAGGATTTCCTGCTGGTATTCCGCATTCAATAACTGATGGCTGAAAATCAACCGGGCACTACTCCAGGACGGGCTGGCGGTTACGGGCGATCTGGAAAGGTTTAGATAAATCCTCAGCAGGGAAGCATCAGCCATACGCCAACTGGCAACCAGGGCGCGATCAGCCAGTATCTGTACACCGGCACTGTTCGCACCTTTGAGGCGGGGAATAATCTCGGTGTGGCGCAACTCGATAAGTTGATGGTAAAACTTCCACCACTCCTGGTGCTCTTCCTCCTCGTGCAAACGGTAGTCCAGCTGCGACTGCTTAAATGTCTCCAGATCATTGGGATCGGGAATCTGTTCGAGCGACGCTTCATCAGTAAAGGTTGAAAAGCTTTCAAATTCCTTGCGCCTGCCTTCACATACGGCCTGGGCCAGCTTGTCATGGTGATCGGTAAAATACAGGAAAGGCTGTTTTGAGCCCCATTCCTCACCCATAAACAGCAGGGGAATCATGGGGCATAGGAGTAACAGCGCGATACTGGCTTTGAGCGCATCGGGGTCAGCCAACTGGGTCAGGCGCTCACCCAAGGCACGGTTGCCGATTTGGTCATGGTTTTGTAGAAACAACACAAATGAGGTGGGCGGTAAATGGGTACTTGCTTCACCGCGCAATACCCCGCGTTTTGTATATTCGCCCTGATAAATAAATCCTTCACCCAGGCAACGCGCCAGTTTTTGGGTCGGTGAATCAGAAAAATCGGCGTAATAGCCTTCGTGCTCGCCGGTCAGCAAATGGTGCAGCACATTGTGGCCATCGTCATTCCATTGGGCATCAAAGCCGTGGCTGAGCAGGCTGGCGGTATTATCCTCATTCTCCAAAATCAGGTGCACATGGCGGGCCGGCAAGATCTCATGGCGCACCCGTTGGGCCAGTTCAGCGAGAAAAGCATTGTCTTTAATGGCGTGGGCTGCGTCGATGCGCAGGCCGTCGATGCGGTAATCCTGTAGCCACATAAGCGCATTTTCACAAAAGAAAGTGCGGACTTGTGACTTGCGGAAATCAATGGCAGAACCCCAGGCCGTGTGGATGTCATTGCGGAAGAAGCCTTTGGCATAAGTCCCCAGGTAATTGCCGTCCGGTCCAAAATGGTTGTAAACCACATCCAGGATTACCATCATGCCCAGGCTATGGGCAGTATCTACCAGGCTCTTGAGTTCCTCTGGCGTACCATAGGAAGATTCAGGCGCGAACAGGAGTACACCGTCGTAGCCCCAGTTGCGGTCGCCGGGAAATTCATTGATCGGCATCAGCTCAACTGCTGTCACCCCCAGTTCTGCCAGCGAAGGCAGCATGGCTTCCACTTTGCGAAACCCGCCCATCGCACCTACGTGCAACTCATAGATAACCGCTTCATGCCAGGGGCGGCCATGCCAGGTAATCGATTTCCAGGGATAGGCATGGTCTACCACGCAGCTCCAGCCATGCACATCGCCGAGCTGGCGCCGTGCCGCAGGATCAGGTACCTCTAATTCACCATTGATAATGTAGCGATAGGCCGTACCGGCGGCACATTCTAGTGTGGTCTGGTACCAGCCGTCGTAGTCTGTATACAGCGTGATGGGTATTTCTTCGTTGCCCAACTGGATGGCTACTGTACGGGCGTCCGGTGCCCACAGCGAAAAGTGGGTGGTACCGTCCTTATTGAGGTGCGCGCCATGACGTTCTATAGGTAAGCTCATCAGTTTATCCCCCAGTTACTCCTTACATCGGTACCTAGTAAGCTCCTGTACAAGGCATCGTAGGGTTGTACCGATTGCTTCCAGTAGGGTGGCGATGCCATAGCCCGGCAGCGCATCGCACTTAACAGATTGGGGTATTTAAATACATTCAAGGCGCGCTCTACGGCGGCGCCATAGCTTTCAATGGTCGGATTATGGAACAGGAAACCGCTCAAACCGTCTTCAATCGTATCTGCCAAGCCGCCGGTGCGACGTGCTATCGGCAGGGAGCCGAAACGCTGAGCATACATCTGGCTCAAGCCGCAGGGTTCAAAGCGCGAGGGCATCAGCAAAAAGTCGCTGCCTGCAAAAATACGCCGCGCTTCGCCCTCCTCAAACCCTATATGGACGCCTACCTGTTGGGGGTGCTGTTTTGCCAGCCCCTTCATTTCCGCTTCCAGCCTGGATTCGCCACGTCCCATAACCACCAGCCTGCCGCCTGCGCGCAGAATCGTTTTAACGACACCCAGGGTCAAATCCAGGCCTTTCTGGTAGGCGAGGCGAGACACCACTGCAAACAAAGGCCCAAGGCTTGGCTGTAACCCGTAGAGTTTTTCAAGGTAGCGGGTATTGACCTGTTTTTTGGCCCACTGGCGTGCACCGAAACTCTCTACCAGGTTTGGGTCTGAGCGCGGTTCCCAGCTTTCATCAATACCGTTGAGGATTCCGCTCAAAAGGCCCTGGTCGCGTTTGAGTTTAAGCAGTCCATCCAATCCGCAACCAAACGCGGGCAGGGTAATTTCCTCTGCATAGGTTTCGCTGACGGTGGTTATATGGTTGGAAAACACCAGGCCCGCTTTTAAAAACGACAGCTTGCCGTAGAACTCCATGTTGTCGATGGTAAAGGCATTGGCGCCAAGCCCTAGCGCAGTGCTGCAACTCGCATCGAATAAACCCTGGTGCGCAAGGTTGTGGATGGTAAACACGCTGGGGGTGGTTTGGCCTTGCCACGCCATGTAAGCCGGTGCCAGGGCAGAGGGCCAATCATTCGCGTGGACCAGTTCGGGACGCCAACCGAGGCGGCGCCTTCCCGCTGCTATTTCAGCGGCTGCCAGGCCAAGCCGCGCAAAGCGAATATGGTTGTCCTGCCAATCTTTGCCGCTGGCATCGCAATAGGGGTTACCGTCGCGCTCGTAGAGTTCGGGGCACATAAGGACATAGATAATCGGCCCGCCGTTAATTTGCATGCGTCCGATAGTACATGCAGGTATATCTGCATGGGCTTCAATATGATCGACAATGGCAATCGGATAGCCGCTGGCAATCACGGCGCGGTAGCCGGGAATCAGTACGCGCACATCGTGGCGCGACGACAGCGCTTTCGGTAAGGCGCTGGAGACATCGCCCAGGCCGCCTACCTTAATCAGATCAGAATATTCTGAAGTGACGAACAGAATATTATGTTTGTGCAAAGTGACGCTGCTTTGGAAAGGCGTGCTTGCCTGGGGTGTAGCGGTTAAGCGATTAAAAGACGCGGCAGCGGCAGTGGCTTGCATAGAGACTCCAGTCAGAATGACAACTCCATATGCAGTGGTAGTTGCTTGGTTAATACCCGAAAATTTACCTAAAAAATGTTAAGGTGCCATGTAAAGTTTTAAGGTTTAATGTCACTTTTGTACCAAGACTGTGTATAGCGGGTGACTTGGTATCTTTCTATAAGTTTCACTTTTCATTTTTTCAGCCATGGATTTGCCAGAGGCTAAATAGGCAGACAACACTCACACCGAAGGTTGGTGTTCGGCTTCTGCGCTCCTCATTGCTGCTGCTTCTGCCTGGGGTTTTTCCTCGTGTAGATTGGCGCGCACTTGCGGCAGGCATTCCGGATAATTCAGGCTGATAAAATTAATTAATTTCTCGCGGACAAAGCAGCGCAAATCCCAATTTTTGGCGGAGTTGCTGGTGCTGACCAGAATCCGCAATTGGATGGCTTTGTCGGTCGCGTCGGTAACTTGTAATACACAGGTTTTTCCATCCCATAAGGTCGTCGCCTGTTTACACAGATTGTCGAGTTCTTTGCGCAAAGGTTCTAATGGCAAGGCATAATCTACCCACAAAAATAATGAGCCGATAAGATCAGAGTTTTTGCGCGTCCAGTTCTGGAACGGATTTTCAATAAAATATTGCAAGGGGACGATCAGGCGACGCTCATCCCAAATGCGGATAACAATATAAGTTCCGGTAATTTCTTCCACACGCCCCCATTCCCCTTCGACAATGACAACATCATCCAGGCGAATCGGTTGGGTAATGGCCAGTTGCAAACCGGCAATCAGGTTTCCCAGTACAGGTTTTGCTGCAAAGCCGACTGCCAGACCGGCAAGGCCCGCTGAAGCCAGCAAGCTGGTACCGAATTGACGTGCACCGGGAAAGGTCATGAGCATTGCGGACAAACCAAACACAATCACAAAAAAGCCAAGGGTTTGCACCAGAACGCGGGTTTGGGTTTGTACCCGCCGTGCAGATAAATTGTCACTGACATCTATGGGGTGGCGCTGCAAGACAACTTGTTGCGCTGCGTCAATCACGCGCAAGCCCAACCAGGTAAGTGCTGCGATAATGGCAAGGGTAGTGAAATGGCGCGCTTCATTGATACCGGTAAAGTCATCGGAAGCAGAACCTAAAACAGCCCTTAGACCGAGTAAAGGAATAAGCAAATGGATTGGCGATTTAATGCGTTCCAACAAGTCGCGCGCAAAGGTCAGGGGCGCTGCCAAACGTATCAGTAAACGGGTTAACCAGGGCGCTAATGCCCGTAATACCAGTACAACAATGACTGCACTGAGTAACAACTTAAGCTCTGGTAAATACTCATTCCAGTGAATCATTAGCAGGTTTCCTCAATAAGCGTGGATTCGAATAGCAACTGACTTATTAATAGCATTCGTCCCCACCAGGCTCTGTATGGAAGCGCACATAAGTCTGCAAGACCAAAAAAAGAATTATCAACGGCAATAATTGATCTGCCTGAGTCATCTGGAACTCAGCAAAATGCATTAAGCAAAGACGTTTATGATTAAAAAATGGAAGGCCTGAAAAAAATTACGCCGGTCGAAACCAACCGGCGTAATGGGCTAACTAAATGGCTGAAGTTATTTCTTTTCGTAAACCTGAGCCAGTGTTTTTGCACCGTGCAAGTGATGTTCAAGCTTAGGTAAGGTAGCTACTGCAAAACTGGCTAATTCCACATCGGGAGACACAGCCGCTTTGTTGAATAACTCGATAGCATCTTTATGCGCTTTGACCTGGTTTTTTACATAAGCCTCGTCAAAGGATTCGCCGTCGCGTTGTTTTAAAATAAAGGCTTTTGCTTTATTTGTCAGTTCTGCTTCAGTAGCTACTTTCAAACCTTTTTTTGCAGCAATGTCGGCCAGTTGTTTGTTGGCTGCCGAGTGGTCGTTAATCATCTCCTGGGCAAACGTTTTAATTTCCGCAGAAGTGGATTTTTGCAGCGCCAGTTTTGATGATTCAATTTCTGCAATACCAGCGGCTGATGCTTCGTCAACAAATTTTGCAGGCTCAATGGTGTCTTTCGCCATTGCGGAGCTGGCAACTGCACCCAGTGCGAATAAAAATGCGCCAGTAAAAAGTAATTTAGTCATTTTCATTGTGAAGTTCCTCGTTTGGAAGATGGATTTACAGGTGTAGTAAATGTGAGGTGAAGCCAGGGCTCACCTTGGGCGAGATAGTGCATGACAAAAATAATAAGATCGGTGCGCTTGGTAACGTAAAGAAAACTCAAAAAAAACCTGCGCTTAGAGATATTGTGAATAATGGATTTGCAGCTTTATTAGGCCAATTGCCGCAGTGATAAAAAGACCTTATGTGCCCTAACGTACTGTGGCAGTTACCGCTTGGCTATAAATTTTGATGTCTTCCCAGATCGCCAAAGGACTCGCCTGAAATGCTCAGACAACATCCAGCCAGAAAAAGCAAAGCCAGGAAAAAAGATACGGAGTTTTTGAATGATCCTATCTGGTACAAGGACGCCATCATTTATCAGGTGCATGTCAAATCCTATTTTGATGCCAATAACGACGGTGTTGGCGATTTTGCCGGACTTATCGACAAGCTGGATTACATTGCCGCCCTGGGTGTCAATGCAATTTGGCTGTTGCCTTTTTATCCGTCGCCCATGCGCGACGATGGTTACGATATTGCGGAATACCGCGATATACATCCTGCCTACGGCACCATGGCAGAAGCGCGGCGATTTATTCGCGAAGCCCATAAGCGCAACCTGCGCGTGATCACTGAAATGGTGATTAATCATACCTCTGACCAGCATCCGTGGTTTCAAAAAGCCCGCCATGCCAAAAAAGGTTCCAAGGCAAGAAATTTTTATGTCTGGTCTGATACCAATCAGAAATACGAAGGTACCCGAATTATTTTTTCCGATACCGAAAGCTCAAACTGGACCTGGGACCCGGTTGCCGGCCAATATTTCTGGCACAGGTTTTATGCTAACCAACCCGACCTTAATTTTGATAACCCTGATGTGCTTAAAGAAGTGCTCAGTGTCATGCGCTTTTGGTTTGATATAGGTGTGGATGGTTTGCGTCTCGATGCAATTCCCTACCTGGTGGAACGCGAAGGTACCAGCAATGAAAATTTACCGGAAACCCACCAGGTGTTAAAAACCATACGTGCGGAATTAAATGCCCATTATCCGGATCGTATGCTGCTGGCTGAAGCCAATCTTTGGCCGGAAGATATTCAGCAGTATTTCGGTGATGGCGACGAATGCCATATGGCATTCCATTTTCCGTTAATGCCGCGCATGTATATGGCTATTGCCCAGGAAGATCGCTTTCCGATTATTGATATATTGCGGCAGATGCCTGACATTCCCCAGAATTGCCAATGGGCCATTTTTTTGCGCAACCATGACGAATTGACGCTGGAGATGGTGACTGATCAGGAGCGCGATTATTTGTGGAATTTTTACGCCGCTGACAAACGCGCCCGTATTAACCTCGGCATTCGCCGTCGACTTGCGCCGCTGGTTGAACGCGACCGCCGCCGTATAGAATTATTGAACAGCTTGCTGTTATCCATGCCGGGAACACCTACCCTTTATTACGGCGATGAAATCGGGATGGGAGACAATATTTTCCTCGGCGACCGACACGGCGTACGCACACCCATGCAATGGTCCGATGACCGCAACGGCGGATTTTCGCGCGCCGATCCCGCCAGCCTGATTGCACCCACTATCATGGACCCACTCTATGGTTTTGAAGCTATTAATGTTGAAGCGCAAGCCCATGATACCCACTCACTGTTAAATTGGACGCGCCGAATGCTCGCTGTGCGCAAACAGCAAAAAGCATTCGGTCGTGGAAACTTAAAAGTATTGGCACCTGCCAACCGGCGCATCCTCGCTTACACACGCGAATACACAGGCCCGGACGGCGCGACTGAAATTGTGCTGTGCGTTGCAAATATGTCGCGCGCTGCCCAGGCAGCTGAACTGGATTTGTCGGCTTACGCCGGAAAAATCCCGGTTGAAATGATAGGCGGAACTTCATTCCCGGTTATCAGCAAACTGAATTATTTATTGACCTTGCCGCCCTATGGTTTTTACTGGTTTGTATTGGCCGATGATACACAGATGCCGACCTGGTATGTGGCACCCGTTGAGCGCATGCCTGAATTGCGCACGCTGATCATCAAGCAGGATTTACTGGATTTATTGCAAGCTCCTGCACGTACTATCCTGGAACAAGATTCACTGCCCACCTATTTACCCAAATGTCCCTGGTTTTTACACCCTGGTGAACCTACGGAAGCTGTGAGCGTAGGTTATGTCATTCCGTTCGGCGATGAAAATGATTTACTGGCGTTGATGGAAGTTGAGGTTTGTCGGCAAGGTGCTTGTGAAGTTTACTTTTTACCGGTAGGCGTTGTTGCCGACCACCTTGCAGGTACACCTTCGCAACATCTTGCACTTGCGCGGGTACGCCGTAAACGTACAGTAGGTTTATTGACGGACGCATTTACTTTGCCCGAGTTCAGTCGGAAGGTGATCCATAATCTGCGTGAACAGGTCATCCAACCCCTGGATGAGGGTGAGCTGCAATTTATTCCGAGTCCGCTGTTGACAAAAATAGACGATAACGTAAGTGCTGATATTGATCTGGTTGCAACCAGGGATGCTAACGGTTCAGTGGTTATTGGCGAAACTATGGTGCTCAAACCTATCCGTAAAGTGGTTGCCGGCATGCATCCGGAAATTGAAATCAGCGGTTATTTAAGTGAATGCAAGTTCACCAACATAGTGCCCATGCTCGGTGAAATAAAACGTATAGATGCAAACGGTCAGCATTTCACACTGATGATTTTGCAAGGCTATGTCAACAACCAGGGCGATGCCTGGCAGTGGACGCAAAACACCCTTGAGCGTGCAGTGCGCTATCGCCTTACTGCCGGTACTTCAAGCATGGATATGCAATATCCTGCAATGGATGAGTTGGAAACCTTTGCGCAGGTATTGGGCACCCGTTTAGGTGAAATGCATGTGCTCCTGGCACAACCGTCGCAAGACTCCCGTTTCGGTTATGTTGCAACCAAGCCCAAAGATGCCACTGCAAGGGCGCGGGATGTGACGGAACATTTTGCAGAATTGCTGGATTGCCTGCATGACAGTAATGCCAAAGAAGTAAGCTGGTTGCGTTCTCATAAAACAAAAATCCTGACGCTGATTAAAAGGCTTGCCGTGCAGACAGTCGGGGGTATCCGTATCCGCACCCACGGTAATTTGCACCTTGCCCAGGTATTGGTTGTGCGCGGTGATGCTTATTTTGTAAATTTTGAAGACGGTATCGCCAGCAATGAATCGGAATTCAGGCTCAGCCCCTTAAAAGACGTCGCTGATATCTTGTGTTCATTTGATGATGCTGCGGCAATTACCTTTAAAAATGCCCACGGTGTAGACCCGCTTGCCGATAAAGAGCGAATCCAGCAAATGGCGAATGCCTATCGTCGAAAAATTCACAGTGCGTTTTACACTGCCTATAGCGCGGTGATTGGCGATTTGCTGCAAATGGCCGATAGACAGGAAAAAAACCGGGAACAGGCCACACTCTTGTTGGCCACCCTTGATAATCGCATCCGCGAAGTGATCAAAGCCAGGTACAGGCCCGACTGGCTGGATATTCCCTTGCAGGGGCTGGTGCGGGTGCTTGAAGAAAATTTATCCACTTAAATTATTGTGATTACAATGCTGATTGGGAAATGATTGCCTTCGGGCGAGACCATGGTAAAAAATCATGGAAATAGTTACCTGGTAATATTGTGCGATATGTAATAAATAGCAACGTGGAATCTTCCGTTAAAACGAAACAGCTGAAGAAATATTAAAGCGAAAATTAGCGAGTACCAAAAATATAATGTCAAGCAACAAATAGTGTGGAGAAGCGAAATGCCTGAACAAGCAAAAAATACCATTTGCCTTTGGTACGACGGTGATGCAGAAGAGGCCGCACGATTTTATGCCGAGACCTTTCCGGATTCGTCGGTGGGTGCGGTGCACCATGCTCCGGGAGATTATCTGTCCGGGAAAAAAGGCGATGTCCTGACGGTTGATTTTACGGTAATGGGAATTCCTTGCATCGGACTCAATGGCGGCCCTGCCTTCAAACACAGCGAAGCATTTTCATTTCAAGTCGCAACAGCTGACCAGGCTGAAACTGATCGATATTGGAATGCGATTGTCAACAATGGTGGTGAAGAGAGTGAATGTGGATGGTGCAAGGATAAATGGGGGCTATCCTGGCAAATTTCACCGCGAGTATTGATTCAAGCAGTCACCAGTTCCGATCCTGTCCTTGCCAAGCGGGCATTCGATGCGATGATGACCATGAGAAAAATCGATATAGCCACAATCGAAGCAGCGATTCGCGGTTAACCTGGCCAGATGGTATAAAACCGAAAAATACACGTTTTCGTTTAAGCAAAAAAGCCGCATCGTTATATGGCGATGCGGCTTTTACGTTGCAGGTTTAACCTGTGCGTTTACTGGCAGGCTTCGCAGTCAGGATTATCAATAGAACAAGCCAGGGGCACAGGCGCTGCCTGGGCGAAGCTGGCTTGCTCAATTTCAGCGACTGCAGGTTTTGTAGCGGCAGGAGCTGCACTGACTCCACCGGCGCCTGTTGCAGAAACTGCATTCAATGCACCCGTATTAATAGTGGATTTTTCTGTGGTTGTTGCAGCCAATGCGCGCAGGTAATAAGTGGTTTTCAAACCGCTGAACCATGCCATGCGATAGGTGATATCCAGTTTCTTACCGTTAGCACCGGCGATATACAGGTTCAGGCTTTGTGCCTGGTCAATCCATTTCTGGCGGCGGCTGGCTGCCTCCACAATCCACTTGGGTTCTACTTCAAATGCAGTGGAATAAATCGCTTTCAGGTCCGCCGGAATGCGGTCAATTTTTTGCACCGACCCTTCGTAATATTTTAAATCGTTAACCATGACGGCATCCCACAGGCCGCGCGCTTTAAGGTCGTGCACCAAGTGTGGGTTGACTACAGTGAATTCACCGGAGAGGTTGGATTTCACGTAGAGATTTTGGTAAGTCGGTTCAATGGATTGGGTTACGCCCGTGATATTGGAGATGGTTGCCGTCGGGGCAATCGCCATCACGTTGGAGTTACGCATACCCTGGGATTTCACTTGCGCGCGCAGGGAATCCCAATCCAGGGTAGCGCTGCGATCTACTTTGATGTATTGGCTGCCGCGGTTTTGTGCCAGCTTTTCAATCGAGTCGATAGGCAGTACGCCCTGGCTCCACAATGAGCCCTCAAAGGTAGAGTATTTGCCGCGTTCAGCAGCCAATTGGCTTGATGCTTTAATCGCATAATAGCTTACCGCTTCCATAGAGGTGTCTGCGAAGGCAACGGCTTCATCAGAGCTGTAGGCGATGCGTTGCAAATAGAGTGCATCCTGGAAGCCCATAATGCCCAAGCCGATGGGGCGATGGCGCAGGTTGGAAGCCTTAGAGGTAGCAACCGCGTAGTAGTTGATATCAATGACGTTATCCAACATGCGGATAGCAGTTTGCACGGTGCGCTCAAGTTTTGCCTGATCGAGTTTGCCGTTCACAATATGTTGCGCAAGGTTGATAGAGCCGAGGTTACATACGGCAATCTCATCGTTAGCCTTGGTGTTCAAGGTAATTTCAGTGCACAGGTTGGAGGAGTGCACTACGCCAACATGTTGCTGCGGGCTGCGAATGTTGCAGGGGTCTTTGAAGGTAATCCACGGATGACCGGTTTCAAACAACATGCCGAGCATTTTGCGCCACAAATCCAGGGCACGGACGGTTTTGAAGACTTTGATCTTGCCTGCAGCTGCCTGTGCTTCATAGTACTCATAGCGCTCTTCAAAGGCCTGGCCGTACAAGTCGTGCAAATCAGGCACATCGTTAGGCGAGAAAAGTGTCCACTCTTTATCGTCAAAGACACGCTTCATAAAGGCATCAGGCACCCAGTTGGCGGTGTTCATGTCGTGGGTGCGGCGGCGGTCATCACCGGTGTTTTTACGAAGCTCCAGGAACTCCTCAACATCCATATGCCAGGTTTCCAGGTATGCACACACAGCACCTTTGCGCTTGCCACCCTGGTTTACGGCCACAGCGGTATCGTTGGCTACTTTCAGGAAAGGCACAACCCCCTGTGATTTTCCGTTGGTCCCTTTGATGTAAGCGCCGAGTGCACGCACGGGTGTCCAGTCGTTACCCAAACCGCCGGCAAATTTGCTGAGCATGGCGTTGTCTTGCATCGCACCGTAAATACCGTGCAGGTCATCCGGCACAGTGGTCAGGTAGCAAGACGAAAGTTGTGGGCGCAAGGTGCCTGAGTTAAACAGGGTAGGGGTTGAACTCATGTAATCGAATGATGACAGCAAGCGATAGAATTCTATGGCGCGGTCTTCTTTGTGTTCTTCTTCAATCGCCAGCCCCATGGCTACACGCATAAAGAAAATCTGCGGCAGTTCGATGCGCACATCATTGCTGTGGATAAAGTAACGGTCGTACAGGGTTTGCAAACCCAAATAGGTGAATTGCAAATCGCGATCAGCCAACAGGGCTTTGCCAAGTTTTTCATGGTCAAAGTTCAGCAGCTCGGGTGATAAGAGTTCCAGCTCAACGCCTTTTTTCAAATACGCGGGCAGGGCGCGTGCGTAATAAAGCTCCATATCAGATTGGGTAGCTTCTTTTGCTATGCCAAGGAAACCCAGGGCTTCAGCGCGCAGTTTGTCCATCAGTAAACGGGCAGTTACGAAAGAGTAATTCGGCTCTTTTTCTACCAGGGTACGTGCAGTAATGACGAGGGATGTGTTTACATCTTTTTCAGCCACACCATCGTAAAGGTTGCGCATGGCTTCATCGAGGATGGCTTTTTCTTCCACACCTTTCAGGTTGGCGCAGGCCTCGGACACTATGGTGCGCATGCGGGCGATATCCAAAGGCACGCGGGTACCATTGTCCAAGGTCACATTAAGGCTTGGGTATTCCGGATCGGGCAGGTTTGAATCAGCACGTTTCTGCGCGCGCATACGCGCGTGTTCTTCGCGGTAAAGGACATAGTCGCGGGCAATTTTCTGCTCACCGGAACGCATCAGGATCAATTCAACCTGGTCCTGGATTTCTTCAATATGGATAGTGCCGCCAGAGGGCATACGGCGTTTGAAGGTTGCGGTAATTTGCTTGGTCAGGTTGTCGACAGTCTCATGCACACGGGTTGATGCAGCGGCAGTGCCACCTTCAACTGCCAAAAAGGCTTTGGTCATGGCGATGGCGATTTTGCTCGCATCGAAAGGTACAACTGTCCCGTTGCGCTTGATAACACGCAATTGACCTGGCGCCGTGGCTGTAAGGCTGGAGGGATTGCCATGAAGGTCAGGTTGAATAGTGGTGCCGGTGCTGCTTTCAATGTCGGTGTGCATAGACGTCTCCCGCGTGAGTCGTATCCGTGGTTATTAATGTAAAAGCGATCAATCAATCGCACCTGGAATCCTTGCTGTCATCCGGAGTGCGTAAAAGTCAAATATGTGTGTAGACAAAGGAATTGCTAATGCTGCCTCATTGGGTGCAGTCCGTTTCTTTACCCTGTTATTGCATCAACTGCCGTTGATCTATGTTTATTAAAGTCAGGGTCGGGATTGCCACTTATCTTCTATAAATTCTGTTTTTTCTGTTGTCAGCCCAGGTTTCTGGCACTATCAGCAAAAAACACAATATATAGTGTCGGGTAGCTCCCAAACTACTGATGCCAATACGCAGCGCCAAAGCCGGGTTTTGGCTGTTAACCCAGGCCAAAACCTGCGTAAACACTCAATTGGGGTTAAAAAGCATTAGCACATCTACTTGGCAGACAGCACCTGCACCGCTTGGGCGAAGCAATAGCGAAGCCTGTCACAAAACCCTATATATAGGGGCTTAACCAAATTTGGGTAACAAGATAATGCGGTTAAGGGATTAATGCAAGCCTGAAAAACTGGCTCCGGCCTGTGGATAAGGTGTGGGCAGGCCGTGAAAAAACGGCGCAAAACTCGGTAAACAGGCTATTGGCGCGGCTTTTCTGCTTAGGTTGCCGCCTGTATTAATATTAGATTTTTTTCTTCTAGGGAGTTGTGCCGGTTATTACTACATATAGTGTGCAAGGGCGGATACGCCGGTCAATGCGCGCCGACTTGCATGTAGAGATTGAATTTACCGTCATCGGCGAATCCAAGCCCGACGTAAGCTGGGCCAAGTGGTGTTTCACCGCCCAGGTAAACTACTGCGGAATTTAACCAGCCATGGGTTTCGTTAAAGGTATAGGCGTTTTTCAATTTGGCCGTCTCAAGGCCTATGCCTAACCGCAAGTCACCGTTAAAACCCAGGGGCATACGGCCGATGATGCGTTCACCGCGCAGATGGGTATAAAAGGCGTGGTCAGTCACAATCTGGTTACTGGCAAAGGCAGAAAGGTTCAGAAAACCGCCCAGGTAGGCAGCATCGACCAACGGTAACTGGCCATGGGTAGAGCGTATGTAAGAGGTGCGTCCCGCCAACACAAATTGATCCAGCGGTACCGCAACATTGAGTTCACTGCTGAGCTTGCCGTAATGTTCATTGTGTGATTCAAAATAGCTCGCCTGTACAGACCAGCCTCGCGAGGGAAAATACAGGCGATTGCGCCGATCAATGAGCAGATCGATTATGCCACCCCCGTATTTTGCATGGTAATCACCCAGGTCTACGGCGCTGACATCTGAGGTACTTTTAATATCGTACTCGCGCCAGCCCAATTTCAGTTGGCCATAGATATCAAGGTTCCTGCCCACTGCCAGTTCGGAATAATTGCGGATGAGTTTGTATTCAGCGACCTTATCGTCGTTGTGGAATACGCTGAAGATTTCGCTGCGGCGATACAGGGATGGCTGCACAAAATAGGTTTGGCGATAGTTGAGCGGTTGGTAAAGTTCAACTTCAAAACCGGGGTTGCTGCCAATGTCGACCATGGCAAACAGTTCACCACCGTAATGGTTTATCCAGGTACTGCGATAGGCGCCGCGCAAATCAAAAGTAGTGCCTTGCCGGTACTCATTATTAATATCAAAGCCAAAGGTAAAATAATCCGAACTCCAGCGGGTTTCCTGCGCATTAATGTGCAGGATATTTTTGTTGTCCCTGGTTTCAATGTTGTAATCGACACCTTCATAAAACCCGTCGCCGTAAATGCGAATTAAATCCTGCTCCAACTGTTCCCTGTTAAATGCTGCTTCCGGTTTCTGGTGTATATGTTGCGCAATATAATCCGGTGGCTGGCGCTCCAGAGGGCTGATAACAATCTGGTCGATATAGGTCGGTGCCGGGGTTGCTTGCGTACTCCTTCGCCATGCCGCGTAAGTATTTTCATCCACAGAGTATTGTTGCAGCTTTGCCAGTTGTGTTTCGGCCGCTTGTTTTCCTATATCGGCAGCTTCGGAGTAGTGCGAAAAGTCTGCTGCGGAAAAATCACCCAGGGCAGGGGCCAGGTAAATATCATTCGGATTCAGCGAGGCAATCGAGAGGGCGACATTCTGGGTCGCGAGTATGCCGATCATCTGCGCCGTAATATCTAACAGCGAACCGACCTGGTCAGCCGGTTTTAATTCGGTGCCGACATTGACTGCAATGATGACGTCGGGATTGCACAACTCGCGCGCTACACTGACCGGTAAGTTGTCCACCAGGCCGCCGTCTACCAGTTTACGTTTTTGGTAATCGACCGGCGTCATCAATCCGGGTACTGACATGCTGGCGCGCATGGCAAGCGGCAGGCTGCCTTGCGTAAAAACAAATTTTTCGCCGTTGCCCAAGTCAGTGGCCACAATGGCCAGCGGCAGGGGCAGTTCTTCGATATTGCGTGTGCCGTAATCAGCGCCGACCAGGAGGTTAAAAAATAATTTGATTTTGGTTCCCGCGATAACTCCCGGTTTAAATTGTGTTCCGCGCTTGGTAAGGCCCAGTTCGGTACCTGTTAAAAACCGGTTGCTGACACGCTTTTTACGGTAACTCAATTGCGAGTAGTCGGCGGAATCCAGGAATAAATCGGTCCAGTCTGCCTTATCCAGCTTTGCGCGCATCTCAGCAGGCGAAAGACCTGCAGCATAGGCGCCCGCTGCCAATCCGCCCATACTTGTGCCCACTATACAAGCGAGTGGTATACGTTCGCGCTCAAGCACTTCAAGCACACCTATGTGTGCCGCGCCGCGTGCGCCGCCACCACCTAATACAAGTGCAATTCGCGGTGTGCCTTGGGCATATTGTCGAGTGTCGTACGGCAATTGCGCATATAGGGATTTGGAAAAAAACAGGCAGGTAAAAAGGCTTAACCACACCAGCCAATAAAGTTCCTGGTCTTGAGGATGCCGCTTCCCGCAATAATGATTGGGATTTCCGTAGTTTCGCCCGTTCACAATGCTTCCCGTTTAAAAGTGAATTAACGTATTAATTCATACGCACACATATTGACTGCTGAGGCGAGATTGAGTGAATCAATTTCGCCTGCCCCCGGAATACTGAAAGAGTGTACACACATTTCGGTTAACAGGTCATGCGGCAGGCCGCGCGCTTCGTTGCCGAATAAATAGCAGTCAAAATCCTTAAAGGATGCATCGCTTAGCTTGTCGCCGTGCATATCCAGGCAGGCAATTTTTTTGAAGCGTTTATTGGTTTCGGTTAATGGAACATCCAATTCTATTGGCAAATGAAAAATTGCGCCCATGCTGGAGCGTACAACTTTGGGGTTATAAGGATCGACTGAATTCGGGCTGAGCAGCAAACGGAAATTTCCAAACCATGCGAGAGTGCGCACTATGGTGCCGAGATTACCGGGGTCTTGTACTTCGTGCAGATAAATAGCGCGCTCATTAGGGGCTACTGTGGTTGCTGCGGGTAAAAAAGGTACAACAGCAATAATACCTTGCGGCGTTTTGGTATCGGAAATAGTCGCCATTTGTTTGTCAGTGACCGGATTTTTTTTGAAATCGGTCTGCCAATCGGCAAAAACTTCAGTGACGTAAATTTCACTGCGTTTAAGTGCAGGTTTTTTTTCGGCGGCTTTTTGTAATTCCAGTACAAGGTGTTCGCCCTCAACCAAAAAATAGCCGAATTCTTCGCGATATTTTTTTTGTTGGAGTTTTTTTACATCATCGAGTTTCATAATGTGTTTGCTACTTAAGGGAGCCTCATCTTAATTTAATAATTCGAGAAACCTTACTTCCCCAAATCTTCCAACATTGCTTTTGCCACAGCTTCTGCGACCTTAATTCCATCGACACCTGCCGATAAAATACCGCCGGCATAACCTGCGCCTTCCCCGGCAGGGTAGAGGCCGCGCGTATTGATACTTTGCAGTGTGTCGTTGTCGCGCTTGATACGCACAGGCGATGAGGTACGGGTTTCTATCCCGGTCAATATAGCGTCTGCACGGTCAAAGCCGCGAATCTGTTTGCCGAATTCCGGCAGGGCTTCGCGGATAGCTTCAATGGCATAAGCCGGCAATGAAGGCGCCAAATCTCCCAGCAACACGCCCGGTTTGTAAGAGGGCTCTACTTCACCTAATTTGTTCGAGGCTTTTCCGCGAATAAAATCACCTACCAATTGACCCGGTGCGCAGTAATCACTGCCGCCCAACTCATAAGCGCGAGATTCCAGCGCTTCTTGCAATTCCACTCCTGCGAGCGGGCCACCGGGAAAATCCTCTTCAGGATTAATGCCTACTACAATACCCGCGTTGGCATTGCGCTCGTTGCGTGAATATTGGCTCATGCCATTGGTAACAACACGATGGGGCTCAGAAGTTGCCGCCACTACCGTACCGCCAGGACACATACAAAAGCTGTATACAGCGCGACCGTTTTTAGCGTGATAGACCAGTTTGTAATCGGCAGCACCCAACTCGGGGTGGCCTGCATATTTCCCCAGGCGCGCATGGTCAATCAGTGACTGTGGGTGCTCAATACGAAAGCCTACGGCAAAGGGTTTGGCTTCTATATAGACGCCGCGCTCATGGATTTTGCGGAAGGTATCGCGCGCGCTGTGGCCAAGGGCCAGCACGATATAACGGCTGCGAATTTCTTCACCATTGGCCATGAGGACGCCCTGGATGCGACCATCTTCAATAATGAAATCAGTCACTTTACTTTCAAACCGCACCTCACCTCCGAGCGAGCGAATTTCTTCACGCATGGTAGAAACCACACCGGTCAGGCGAAAGGTACCTATATGGGGTTTGCTGACGAACATGATTTCTTCCGGCGCACCGGCACGGACAAACTCATGCATGACCTTGCGACCATAAAATTTAGGGTCTTTGATCTGGCTGTAAAGTTTGCCATCAGAAAACAAGCCGGCACCTCCCTCGCCAAACTGCACATTGGATTCGGGTGTTAAGACCTTATTGCGCCACAGCGCCCAGGTATCTTTAGTGCGGGCACGCACATCTTTGCCACGCTCCAACACTATGGGTTTAAAACCCATTTGCGCCAAGCTGAGTGCAGCGAACAAACCGCAGGGGCCAAAGCCGATCACCAGTGGGCGCTCGGTCAAATCGGCAGGTGCTGCGGCCACGGGATAATAACAGGTGTCGGGAGCGGGGCGGATATGGATATCATCGCCAAAACGCGCGAGGATAGACGGTTCAATTCTGGCTTGCAGATCGATGATATAAACAAATTTGATCTCGCTGTTCTTTTTGCGGGCATCGTAGCTGCGTTTAAAGACGGTGAACTCCAGCAGGTCTGCATCTGTGATGTGAAGGCGGTTAATAATGGCTTTGCGTAAATCGTCAGCAGAATGGTCGAGCGGCAAGGCAAGTTCGGTAATACGAATCATGGGCTGGAGTCCTGGCCGGTGAATCCGGCAGAGGTGATGAAATTGGCACATATTGTACCTGGGTGGTTGATATGCGTCATTTGAAAATAAAAAGGAAAAACTATAAACTGGTCATCTAACTAGTCAGGAGATGATAGCTATGAACAGTTGGCCAGTACAGGATGCTAAAGCTCATTTTAGCGAACTCCTGGATACATGTATTAATGAAGGCCCTCAACTGGTTACCCGTCGAGGTGTGGAGGCTGCCATGCTAGTGTCTATAGATGAATGGCGTCGTTTGACAAGCCCTACCAGGCCCTCTTTGAAAAGCTTGCTCATCTCAAACGAAGCACCGACAGAACTGGTTTTACCTGTACGTGGTACAGCTCATCGCCGCGATTTAATGGACTTATAGTTATGTATTTACTGGACACAAACGTAGTTTCTGAGTTACGGAAAACTAAACCTCATGGTGCCGTTTTGGCCTGGATTGAAACTGTCGCAGATACAAGTTTATTTTTAAGTGCGGTAACCCTTGGTGAAATACAAGCTGGTATTGAACTTACTCGGGAACAGGATATACCTAAGGCAGAATCTTTAGAGGCATGGGCCAATCAATTAGCAAATACCCAACATATACTTCCTATGGATATGAGGGGGTTTCGCCTTTGGGCCAAACTTATGCATAAAAAATCTAACGTACTTTATGAAGATGCCATGATTGCGGCAACGGCAAAAATATACAATCTTACTGTAGTGACTCGTAATATCCGCGGTTTCGAGTGTTTTAATGTCTCGCTTTTTAATCCTTTCGAATACCGTTAATGGTTAATGTATTTTTTATGGCACGATCAAAAAGCAGTAACCGTTGGCTGGAAGAGCATGTCAACGATCCCTATGTAAAGCGCGCGCAAATTGACGGCTACCGTGCCCGTGCCGCCTATAAACTGATTGAACTCAACGAAAAAGACAAGCTGATCCGCCCCGGGAACCTGGTGGTGGATTTAGGCTCTGCGCCGGGTAGTTGGTCACAAATTGCCGGGCGTATGGTCGGCATAAAAGGGCGGGTAGTGGCCTCTGATATTTTGCCGATGGATTCTCTCGAAAATGTAGATTTTATCCAGGGCGATTTCACGGAAGAACCTGTCTTCAACCAAATTGTGGGTTTATTAGGCGGTAACAAGGCAGACACAGTGATTTCGGATATGGCACCTAATATAAGCGGTGTGGATGCAGCAGACCAGGCCTCATCCATGTACCTTGTAGAGCTGGCTCTGGATATGGCGCGCAGTGTACTGAAGCCCAGGGGTGATTTTGTGGCCAAGGTTTTTCACGGTGAAGGTTATGATGATTACGTGAAAGAAGTGCGTACCAGTTTCGATAAAGTTGTTATTCGCAAACCCGATGCTTCCCGGCCGCGTTCGCGTGAAGTCTATGTGGTCGCGAAAGGATTTAAAGGCTAGCTTCTAGGAGGTCATATGGCCATATCCCCACGCAAAGGCCAGGCGCCCGCCAAGTTGGAGCGCAACGAATTTCACAGGGAGTTCCAACAGTCGTTTATGGACCCTGCTTTCGATGCTGTCAGGGATTCGCTGATTAAAGTGGAGGAGGTGGCCTGGAATAATTACCAGGACAGCCATAAAGCTCCTTTCACTGAAAAAGCGGGCGAAGCATTTTTTAACCCCGACTATGATCTTTCGATAGAGTGGAATAGCACCCGCAAACGCCTGGCCTTGGCTGAAGCGCAACAAAAAAATCCCGGCTCACCGTCGCGTGTTTTATTGATTTGCGGTTCAGCGCGTAATGACGGCAGCTGTCCCGGTGAAATTTCAAAAACCTGGCGGCTCACTGTTTTGGCCCAGCAAGTCCTGGAGTCCGCTGATATTGCGGTGGATATCCTTGATCTAAGTTTGCTGACATCCTCTTACGATAAACATATCCATCCTTGTAAAGCCTGTGTCTCCACCGCCATGCCGCTTTGTCACTGGCCTTGCAGTTGCTATCCCAACCACGCTTATCGGCAAACCAACGATTGGATGGCAGAAATCTACGAGCAATGGGTAGCAGCCCACGGCATTATCATTCTTACGCCTGTGTATTGGTATCAGACACCCAGTGTTTTGAAGCTCATGATTGACCGGCTTGTATGTGCTGATGGTGGAAATCCGGACCCGACTACAACAGACGGCAAAGACGCAGAGAAAGCAAAAGCTATTGAGTTGGCAGGTTGGGATTATCCCAAGCATCTTGCAGGGCGTATTTATGGGTTGGTAGTGCATGGTGACGTTGCAGGTATTGAAGGCGTAAGACGGAGTCTAACTGACTGGCTGGATTGGATGGGGTTAATAGATGCAGGTGCCAACGCACACCTGGATAGATATGTGGGCTATTACGAATCCTACGCTGAAAGCCATGAGGCGCTTGATCGCGACCAGGCATTCCAGAATGAAGTGCGCATAGTGGCGCAATCAGTGGCGAAGGCCGTAAACGATATGCGAAACGGGACTTTACCAAAAGTACCCGCCTTTAAATCACCTAGACCCAAATAAAATGATGCAAAATTTTTTATTGCCCAGCTGTCACTTTATTAACTAAAATATAGCGAGCTTAAAGGAATATGCAAATGTGTTCATTTCCTGTGTATAACGTATTACTGGAAATATGCTTAACGTTTTTATTCGGAATTGTTCAAGGATAAAGGGGATTTTTTTTGAACGCTAAAATCAATTTACATTTTTCTGGCACTGTATTTCTTATGTTAGGAAGCGAACCGACCCGCCAATAGCCTTTCTCTATTATGCAAAATAACAGCTGAGCGTGACATTTGTGTTACGTAAAAGCTCGGCAGTTAAGAGGGAGTCGCTATCGGAAATGAATCTGTAAGCTTCTACAAACAGAAAATTGCAATGAATGAGGATACACACATGAAATTTATTCAAAAATCTGGATTTCTGGCTTGTGCAATTACAGCTGCAATGAGCAGTTCATTTACATGGGCAGATGATGATTCTGGCTGGTACATTGGTGGTAACGTCGGCCAAGCAAGGGCACATATTGATAAGATGGATCTTGCCGATGGTGTTTTGCCCAATGGCTGGACTACTAATTTAACTTATGAGGATTCGCTAGAGCGCGGCCAAAAATTCTACGGCGGTTATCAATTAAACCGTTACTTATCTATTGAAGGTGGATATTTTGATTTAGGTAAGTTCAGGTTCAGCCAAACGACTGTGCCTTCCGGAACATTAGATACCACCATCAAATACAGGGGCGTTAACCTTGATTTGGTAGGTTACTTACCCTTTAACGATACAGTGTCAGCCTTTGCCCGCATTGGTGCCAATTATGCATTGACCCAAGATACCTTCACGGCGTCAGGTCCCGGCAATATCCTCAGCGGCAAATACAGCCACCGCGCTACCTATCCTAAAGCCGGTGTAGGTTTGCAATTCAAATTCAATGAGGCAGTGGCATTGCGATTGGAAAGTGAGCGCTACAGGCTCGACAATGCAGTGGGTGGCAGAGACGAAGTAGATTTATTTTCAGTAGGATTGGTGTACCGTTTCGGCACACAACCTGCACCTGCTCCAGTTGTAGTAGCACCACCGCCAGCACCTGCTCCGGTTGTAGCTGCTCCACCACCAGCACCACGCTTTGAAAAATTCACCTTGTCGGCGACAGAATTGTTTGGTTTTGATAGTGACACATTGCAAATGCCACAGCCAAAACTTGATCAAATTGCAGATGCCCTTAAAGGTGAAGGCAGCCCACGCCAGATTGAAATTGTCGGTTATACAGATCGTTTAGGATCAACTGAATACAACCAAAAACTGTCTGAACGCCGTGCTACCTCTGTTAAAAACTACCTGATAGGTAAGGGCATTGCCGCCGATCGATTGGCAGTCGTTGGCAAAGGTGAGTCCGACCCTGTTGTGCAGTGCAGCGAAACTAAAAAAGCGGCGTTGATTGAATGTTTGAAACCTAATCGCCGTGTAGAAATTGATCAGGTTGTTGTAGAGCGTAAAGTCAACCCTTAAGCCTGACAAAACGGCAAAGGATTGCTGTAAAAGAAAGGGATTGCTGTAAAAAAAGAGCGCATTAAATGCGCTCTTTTTTATTTTATTTATCCGAAGCGGGTGTTAATACCAATTCACCGTCTTTAACCGGAATTTTTTCGCCTGGGTCATAAGCCAATCTCACCACACTTTCTTTACCTTTGAAACGATAGGTTACATCGTAACCGGTAATATCTTCGCGCGTTTCATAAGTGGTACTACATACATTTTCAACCGTAGTATAGGTATCATTTTTTTGCATATTGTTTTGTACCCGGTCACCGGCATAGCCACCGGCGACTGCACCTGCAACCGTTGCGACTTTTTTACCATCACCACCTCCGACCTGATGCCCTAAAACACCCCCCAAGACAGCACCCACAGCTTTGCCGGCAACACGATTTTTATCCTGAACCGGCTTTTGGTGGACGACAGTTTTATCGTGACATTCCTGGTGAGGTATTTTTACTGTCTTGGTAATGGCCTTGCTGTTAAGTACTTCTGCATAGCTTGGCTCTTTTAACAATTTATAACCGGCAATAGCGCCACCGGCAGTTGCAATACCTGCACCCATTACTACACCTATAATCATTGATTTGTTCATTGTGTTATCTCCACTTACTTATAACCCTTTCGGGTGAGATTGCAGTTTAAGTAGCGTGATTCTTAATAGCAGCTTAATAATTTTTCGTTATTAAGCATCTTGTGAGCAGGCTGGCATTTTTTCATCTAGCTGCTAGAACGAATTCGCTCCAGCTTTATTTAATCGTTCCATTTAGCAAAAGTCGGTACGTTTGGCGACATAAGGAACAAATAATTGGGGAAAATCTAACAAATATTACAATCTAGCATCTACTGCCAGTGGACCACAATCAGCGGCTATTTGGTCAGATCAGTTAACCCACCCGGCGACCCTTGCTAATCCGGAAGCGATAAAATAACACTGAATGTTAATGTACAGCCAACCATTGCCGATCCGAAAGCCTTATTTAGGTGTTAATTTTATTATTGCACATGAAGAAATTTATCCTTCACGTAACTGAAGGAAGATTCTAGATGAATAACATCGATAAGTTAATGTCGCCGTAACGGATTCGAGTGGTGCTAATGTTGTTTGGTTTGCCAGTTGCCTTGTCTCTGATTCATTAAAAATTGCGGTTTTCAATTGTTTTTTATTGTTTCGCTGCTAGGCTGCAAGTAGATGTTTTCTATCAAATTTACTTGAGTCAACTATTTGGCAGACGCTGTTTTTATTGGTTTTGGGTTTTGTTTTTCGTCGGAATTTTGATGTTCTCTTCAGGAGCTTGATCTTATGTTGTGGTTTAATCTCAAACATCGTTTTGCATATTTTTCCCTGCATTATTTTTTCAGATTGATACGGTGTTTGTTATGTGTGAGCAGTGTTTATGCTGCAACGGTAGCACCAACTGTTATGGCTGCACCTGATCAGGTCATTGGTTGGCCCGAGGCGAGAGTTTATGTCCGCCCGGGTCAGGCCAGCTACAGCTGGTCCTGGGGAGTGGATACCACTAACGCATCGGCCCAAATAACCCAGGTTGCTTTTTGGAATGTGCCTGGCGTTGGTTTTGAATGGTATTTGGATTATGGGTATTTTCAATACAGCGTGGATGCGGGGCAAAATTGGACAACCTATAACGTCACTAATACCTCCAGTAATGATTTTCTACTCACCGCAGGACGACTGTGGCGTTTTGTCAATACTAATACTGCCGGTGCTGCTGCAAACCCTGAATCAGACCGAATTGGTTTTGGCTTCTATCTTGGTGCTACCTCTTATGGAACAAGCGGTTTTTATATTACGGAAGATGCTGCGCCCACCGATATAACTATCTCAACCTCGTCCGGCATTATTGTCAGCGACACCCCTCAAGATGGCATTGTGGCAACACTGGATCCCGTTGATACCGGCTTGTCGATAAAAGGCGTGTGGACGATCGATAGTCAGAGTCATAGCGGTTTGTTTGGGCTGGATTTTAATTCAGCCACAGGGAAGCAAGCCAAACTGAAATTGCTGGATCCATCGAAGTTTCCGCCAACTGATGAGCAGGTCAGTATTACTGTTAGATACAACGATATTTACCAGACGAATGCCCTCGGCCAGCCTATTCCGGGCGAAGGATATGCAAAGACTTTTAGTTTTACCGTGAAGGGGCCATCCAATGATTTGAATTTCACCCCTGATATCGCCGTTAATAGCGCAGCGGGCGACCAGACCCAACCAGCCATTGCGACCTTGACCAATGGTGATTTTGTGGTGACTTGGGGGGACCAGACAAATGGTGGTGTGTATGCCCAGCGTTATGACAGCTTGGGTGGGGCCTTGGGTGGGCGCATCACCGTTGATGCATCTGGCAATGCTGGTGGGCCAACAAGTATAGCTGCACTGGCCGGGAACAAGTTTGCAGTTATCTATACCGATGTAAGCACATACGACATCCGTTTCAGAATCGTCGCCAGCAATGGCGTAGTAGGTTCCGCACAAACCATTGCTGCGGAAGAGTGGGATGGCTATAGCACCATAGGTGTGGCACCCAATGCGGCAGGCGATGCATTTTGGGTTACCTGGAGCCTGCCTGACTATGTAACCGTGAAAAGTGCGCTCTTCAATGATTCCGGTATCCAGCAGGGCGTTACCGAGACCTTGGCTGGCATTGCAGGAACCTCACCTGTGGCGACATTATTAGCGAATGGTTCCAAAGTCATTGCGAGCATCGATGGTAATTCTTGGGAGGGTATAAATTTGGCCCTGAACGGAACACTGCTCAATACTGATGGGCCTATTGGCGATGCTTGGGAGATGCCTTCTATTGCGGCGCTGAGTGGTGGCGGTTTTGTACTGGTGTGGAGCAATGGCGATTTTAGTAGTATTCATGCCCAGGTTTTTAACAACCTTGGTGCTGCGGTGTCCTCCGTAATCCAGGTGAATACTTCTGCAGCCGATGTCAGTCTGCCAAAAGTGGCTGCGCTGTCGAATGGTGGCTTCGTTGTGAGCTGGAATGCGGCCGATACGGATGGTAGTGGGTTAGGCATTAATGGTCGGCGCTTCTCTGCCAATGGAACTGCTATCGATACAACTGAATTCCAGGTTAATGAACTTCGTTATGGCGACCAGAACTCCCCGGTCGTTACTGCTTTGGATAATGGTCGGTTTGCGGTGGCATGGGTAGATTATGTGTCTGGAAAATCAACATTATCGGATATAGAGGCTCGTGTACTGCTTGCTAGCGGGCCAGCAGCTCCTGCCATCACCTCTGCCACTTACGACGCATCCACTGGTGTGTTGGCAGTAACCGGTACCAATTTCGCTGCTACAGGCGGCGCTACCAATGATGTTATCGCCAATAAATTTACCCTGACCGC
>Ga0206107_1000167_pt1 | contig 47615 bp, 31 predicted proteins | sample 2B0metagenome_FD_148652 | JGI IMG/M metagenome (GOLD analysis project Ga0206107, IMG submission 148652) | Enriched microbial communities from leaf-cutter ant dump, University of Wisconsin, Madison, United States - 2B0 | ecosystem: Environmental > Terrestrial > Nest > Insects nest > Nest dump...
GGATCGGTGTGGAGGTGGCGCAGCACTACAACCGACGGAAGCAGCCGGACACGCTGGTGGCGAGGCGTTCGGGGACGGAGTTCTTCCAGCAGATCCTGGCGTACGACCCGAAGGGAGCGATTGTTGGACAGCGCTGGCAGCACGCCTACAGCGGTGCAAAGTGGTTGGGATACCGATATGACGGCTCGGGACGTCTCGACGCGTGGAGCGACTGGAGCGGTTCGCCGCAAACCACGACCTACGACTACGACTCGGTAGGCAACCGGCAGACGAAGGGGAACCTGCTGACGGCAGTCTACGACCAGTACGACTATACGCCAGGGACAAACCGGCTGTCGTTGGTGCGTGGAGAGATGACGCCGTGGTCCTCGCCCCTGTGGACGATGGATTACACGTACAATGCCAATGGCAGCTTGACGGGCCGCCGCCGGATGGACAACACCGGGACGTGGCGCGACACGCTGATGTGGAGCTATCGGGGTCTGCTGGATCGCTACAGTGCGGGTGGTCGGGTGGAGGGTGTGCGGTCTCCAGGTGGTCCGCCGGAGGTGTTCTATGGAGGGGCGGAGCGTGAGTGGCAGTACCGGTACAACGCGCAGGGCGAGCGGGAGAGCAAGCGGCTGGTGAACTGGAACGTAGGAGGCAGCGGTGTGATGGGTGGTGGGGTGGTTCCAGCGCCGGTTCCACCACCGACGGTGGAAGCGGGGGACTCGTTGCTGCCGTGGCAGTACTACCTGTTGGGTGGGAGCAAGGAGCAGCGCGCGGTGTGGAACGGTCGGCTGACCGATCGGTTGCTGTGTGGGTGGGAGTCGGGGCGGCGGGTGTACTTCTATCCGAGCGAGTACCTGACCTATGGAGGGAGTGCTCGAACGCTGACGACGCGTCCGAATGGAGATCGGGAGTATGCGATCACCGATCACCTGGGATCCACGCGTGTGGTGTTGGACGGCAGTGGGAACACGATGCAGACGATGGACTACGCACCGTTTGGTGAGGCGCTGGCGGCGGGGACGAAGCCGCGGAAGAGTTGGATCGACCGACAGCAGGATGGGGAGAGCGGGTTCCGCAACCACGGGGTACGGCAGTATGATGAGATAACCGGACGGTTTGTTAGCGTTGATCCGCTGTGGGAGGTATATCGCACTCAACAGTCATATCAGTATGCAGCAAATAGTCCCTTAAATCTTCTCGATCCAGATGGAAAAAAGCTTGTTTTCTCAGGACTAACTAAGGCACAAGAAAACGCTTTTATTTCTGCGATGGAAGCCACATCAGCAGGTAGATTTCACTTGGAATATTTTAGAAGAACATCAGATGTTATAGAAGTTTCCCATAATAGTGCGGTCACATCTTAGGCAGAATCTGGAAGAAATAATGGTGTCTACACAATCGAGTTAAGCACTGCTGGGTTGAAAGCATTAATGGGAGGAAAAAATTCTACAGATTTTAAAGATGCTGCAAGTGGATTAGTCCATGAGTCTTTTCATGTAGGAGACTACATGCTTTCACTTCATGAATCCAAAAGCATTGCAAACGCGCAAATACTCAATGCCAATGGAACTGTTGTTGGGTATTCTACAGGGTCTCCCTATCCAGGATTAGAAGTAAGAGCGATATTTATGGAAAATATAGCACGGAGGGAGCTTGGTCTTCCAGATCAAAGAGGCTATGATGCTAATAATGTCCCATTCGATTTTTCTAACAGTAGGAATGTTCAAGCTATAAATTTGCTATGGCAATCAGCACGTCAACAGCCTACTCAACTCATAAAAAGACTGAAAGAACAATGATATTATACTTTCCTTCCAAAAAACCATCAATCGGATTTTTATTGTTTATTCCTATTATATTTAATATGCTAGGATGTCAACCTGAGAGTACAGAGAATGTAGAGCGTGATGTCTCGAAATCTAATGCTATAGCAAGAGATTATGCCGATGTCTGGTCATGTATAAATAAAGATAGTGTTAACTTTAGAGATTTTATATTTGAAACTCGTCTGTCTTCGGCTTCTTGGCGTGCAATGGTTATTAGAGGTGGGTGTGAAAACGCTGTGATAACTATGCTTTTTGTATCTGAAGGTGAAGCAAAATATTGTGCTGCTCAATATGATCTAATGTCACATAGCTTCTCCTTGGATTCGGGAAAAACTCCTGCGATTCTAAGAGTTAATGAATTTGACGATATGCCAGATTTTTTTGAGGATCAACAGATGCAGCTAGGTGATAAATGGATGTATATTCTAATCTATGATGGCGCAGGTCATATTAAGTCTATGGGTCGCATAGGTTCAAAGCGCAGTGTAGAAGATATGCCAGAATATTTTCCTAAAATTTTGCGCACTAAATTGATTACCATAGTAAAAGTGTTTGGCATGATTAAAGAGAAAAATTAGAGAAGTATTAAAGGCGTTGTCGCCAGTTTTAAATACGAAGTATCAATATATTAATGTGTTCTAGATGTTATTACTTTCAATGATGATGCCGGGATTCTCCTCATAATCAACGACCCTCACCACACAGTTTGGGGAGCAGCGGTTCTGCGGCTGGGCAGAGCGACCGGAGCAGGTGGAGCTGACCTATGGGTACACGAAGATGGGTGCGGTCGACACGCTGCGGTATGCCCGGATCGGTGTGGAGGTGGCACAGCACTACAACCGACGGAAGCAGCCGGACACGCTGGTGGCGAGGCGTTCGGGGACGGAGTTCTTCCAGCAGATCCTGGCGTACGACCCGAAGGGAGAGATTGTTGGGCAGCGCTGGCAGCACACCTACAGCGGAGTGCAGTCGCTGCTCTACCACTACGACGGCGCGGGACGCATGGATATGTGGAGCGACTGGAGCGGTTCGCCACAAACGACGGCGTACAACTACGACTCGGTGGGGAATCGGCAGCTGACGGGGAAGGTGCTGACGGGAGAGTACGACCAGTACTACTCGCAGCGGGGACGAACCGGCTGACGACGGTGGAGGGAGGCAAGACGGTGTTGTTCCCGTACGGGCAGTGGACGATGGACTACCGTTACGACAGGAACGGGAGCCTGACGGGCCGTCGTCGGATGGACAACACCGGGAGGTGGCGCGACACGCTAGTTGGAGCTTCGGATGGTGGATTGAGAGCTTTTAAGGCCTAAGAAGCCGTTTAGGAACGTGGAGTGCATGTGACGCGTGGAGATGAGGGCAATTACAGCCAGAAAGACCAACTACAACGCCACTGTTCTACAATTCTCCTCGACTGCTTCCCTGCTGGTCCTCGCTCCCGCAGATTCCGTTGAGGTCATCATCGGTATCTTTTTGGGGGTACCACTACCTATGTACCCACCACAAACGAGCATCTCCCTGCAACCCTGAGTTCATTATCTCCTTCGGCGATTTTCGCCTTCCCCTTTGAGTTCCCTACCACTTGACCACTGAACGGGTTTACGGTACTGGCAAAAAAGGAGGGCGTTTGACAGATCCATGGCTCTCTCAGGACGCCCAAGCGGTCTGCGATGACCACCGCGAGGCACAGGTGGTCCCGAACGCTGACGTGAGCTGCAAGTTGGCAAGCATGATCAACACATACACCGTCGCCTCCCTGATCCCTCAGACTCTGTTATGGAGTGATCGCAGGTGTTAAAGCTGCCACCAAGGTCTCGTACAGTCCAATCGTGCCATCAGTTGATGGATCTAACACGCCAAGGACCGCATCGTGTTCTGACTTGAAGTCAATCCTTTTGAAGCCAGGCATTGAGGCAAAAGGAAAAGGCAACAGACCAGCAAAATGCTTGATTCTGTTGCCTTTTCAGCGGACAGGGTGAGATTCGAACTCACGGAACCGGAGACCGGTTCAACGGTTTTCGAGACCGTCCCATTCAACCACTCTGGCACCTGTCCAAAGGGACGGCAAATATACACACCTCCTGCTTCCGGCAGTGGCTCTGCCCCCATCGGAAAGGAAATAATCCGTAGCCGCTACCGCTGTATGGCCAGCGGCGTTGTCATCACGTCCCCGGCGCTTGTTGCGGTGTGCAGGTAGTAGTGCCCGGCAGGGATGTTCGTCAACCGGACCGCAACGCGATGGATGCCTGCCACAAGATGCTGTTCCGGCAGCACTGTTGCTATCCTCATTCCCCTCTCGTCAACCACTGTCATACGAACCCGGGTGTCCGCTGGCAATCCCAGATCGAGCGTGACGGCATCCTGTGCAGGGTTCGGATGGGGCATGGAGAGGAACGAGCGCTTTGCCGCGCCGAAGCTGTTCACTCCCAGAAGGGTGCCGCACCCGTCACGCGCGTCGAGCGGGGCGGGATCGACTGCGAGCGTGGTTGCAAGGGGGAGAGTATGGTCGCACTCATCGAACAGATCGAGCGTGTCATCAAATACTCCTGTATAATTCCCCTCAGTGCAGATCATAAGGGGGGCACGGCCGTATCCCGGGATAACCACCGGGAACTGCGATGGTGGAAGGCTGAATCGGACGTTCCCACGCAGTCGAGCGCGGGAAATCATGAGTGCGCGGGCACCGGTGTTCAGAACCATCACACTGTCGCAGTTCCATGTGCCGAGATTGATGGACTGACTTGTCCAGGCAAGACCTCCCGGCTCCAGCTGGAGTGTGTCTCCGCCATCCCTCGCCATCGCCGCAACCGTAAAGCCCATCACCGTGTCGGCATCGATCAGGCTGTTGCCGATGCCGTCGCGCACAACGATCCTGTAGATCATCTGTCTGCGTGGATCCTCCCGGCGTATCCGCACCGTGGCCTGCGGCGGACGCGGCGAAAGGTCGGTGAGCAGATCGAGCGTGCAGTTCTCCTGCAACTCAAAGGCAACGCTGGCAATTCCTGATGCTCGCGACGGCTTGATATAGTTGAGCAGCAGTTCGTCGCCACAGGGAGGGCCAAGTCTGCTGATCCCCGGTGCGCTTGTATCGATGAGATTGTCGACCACCATCAGCGCGGCCGTTCTTCCAACGCAGGCACCTTCGAGCCGTAGATCGAACGACATGACGGTGTCGGGAAGGCCGGCGAAGCAGATCTCCACCGTTGCCGTATCCCCCGGTTCAATCGTCAACGGGAGTGCGGTGCCGACGCTCATCCCCAGCACGCTGTCGCTGGAGCGCAGGCGTTCCAGCGTCTGCGGGAAGCTGCCGTAGTTGACGACAGGAATCGTGCGGCAGAAGGTGGGGGCGTTGACCGCAGTAATTGTGTCGATCACTGCGGGCACCGTGATTCCTTGGGCGACGCGAAGAGTGAAGCCGGGAATCGGAAGGCTGATCGAGCGTCCCTGTCCAAACGAATCGAGGACGCTGATTGCTGCACGTCCATCCTGAAATGGGTCGAGAAGCCGCGCACTGAATCGCACCGTGTCGCTTCCGCGCACAATCGACCCAATCTCCATCGTCACGTTGTTCGTGTCGGGACCAACACGCACGGATTCCAGGCCGGCATCGTTGATACGCGCATCAACCGCGTAGCCGTAGAGTGTGCCGCACGTGTCGGGAATCGCGAAGAGATCGGGTGGGTCTTCGTCGCGTACGAGATGACGGTAGAGCATGCCGCCGGGATAACCGTAGCTGGTGGCCGCGCCGTATCCGTAGACAAAGAGACCGAATGCGCTGTCCGCCCGAATCTCGTGCGATCCGGGGGAGACGTTCACCTGGGCGTAGATGAGCGACGTTCCGGGAATAGGGAGGAGCGGGGCGGTGATCGGGAGACCATCCAGCTTCAGGCTGCCGGCCGCCGCTGCCGGTATCACGATGTTGATGAAATGGGCAAAGGCCGAGAACTCAGGGTCGTCGATGCTCTGGAACGCGTACGCTGTATCGTACTGCTCGGTAGGGGGGGCAAGCATCATGAAGGGATCGCCGAGAGTGTCTTCGGGATCGTTCGTCGCCCCTACCGAGTGTTCGTATTGCGCAACAAGGATTGGACGGGATGCGGCAATCGTGTGAGCTTCCAGCAGCGGTATCTCAATCGACTGGGCGGATTGCAGCGTGTAGTGCGTTGTGCCTGTGCTGTTGGTGATGTCGATCCCAGTGTTGTTGAACGCCGCAAGCACCTTGAACACCGCCGTATCGCCCGACCCGTGACTGACGATGTAGTGTGGTGTCACAACCGCCTCACGACCCCACGCCTCGAGGGGTGGCATCTGTTCCACGAGATGGTCGCGGTAGTTCCCGACACGCGTTGGAATGCTGGTGCGCTTATGTCCGCCGAAGACGGCGATGGGGCGGGTGGCGCTGATCTGCGTGCCGCTTACATCCTGACGGGTGCCGAGCGCTGCCTGGCCGAGATAGACCTCGCCTTCCCGAAGGATCTCCTGGTAGGGTGCGGTGTGGCCGTTGACCATACAGCCGGGTGCGGGGGCGATCGTCAGGATTGTGCTGTCAACCGTGGCGATGACCGCGAACTGCGAGGGGGTGTCGTAGATGCCGATGTCGGTTCCGGCAGGACCAGAGCGACCGTTCGGATAGGCGAGAACAATCGAGCGGCGCGTGAGTACGGCCTCGGGCAGACAGAGAAATGCGTCTGCGGACTTTGGAAGGATGTTGATGCCGTAGAGGGTGATGGCCGAATCCGCCACGACGTGGAACGAGCGGGCGGTGATCTCGGTGCCGGGCATGAAGGGATCCACATCCGGCAGCTCCATGAAGTCGCCGAACAGCGCGTTGATGTTGATGACGGCTGTCTGGTTCGGCTGCGGCAGCGGGATCACAACAGATCTCCCCGTCTCCGTTGCGGTAACGGTGAGCTGGGTTGGAACGCGGCTGCTGGCGAAGAGCCGGAGCGACGGGATGATGTTTGGTCCAGAGCCGAGGTTCGGCATGAACGTTACCCAGAACTCCCGACCACGGGAATCGAGGTCCTGTGCCTCCGCCCGCGCAATCAGCGCGAGCAGCAGGACAGCAATGGCCAGGTGGAAGCGAACGTGCATTCTCGTCGCAGACTGTTCAGAGGAGAGAAGGGCTGAAACCTTGGAGGTCCGGCTCCACCGCGAACGTACACCATTGGGAGGGATCTATTGTCTCCCCCCCGCAGAACCTATCGCACCACGATCACCTGCTGTGCACCGAGGATACGGCCGTCAACGGTACGGAGGCGGCAGAGGTAGAGTCCCGCAGGGGTTGTGCCCAGTGGCAGCGTTGCGGTGTGGATGGTGGCACCGATGGTGCCAAGGCCGAGCGTTCCGCCCGACTGCGCTCCATCCAGCGACACAAGCTCCACCGCAACCTCGGCGGTTTCGGTACTGCCCAGGAAAAGGTGGAGCACTTCGCGTGCCGGGCTTCCCGCAACAAACACGGTGCGTTTGCCAGCAACGGTGGTTGTAAGCCCCAGAGGGATGCCACACGCATCGGTGATGCCTTGGAAAGTATTCACTCGAACACCGCCGTTGTACTCAACAGCCTGGATGTGACCGCACATATCGAACAGGTCGAGTGTATCGACGATCAGGCCGGCAGTGTTGCCGCTGGCGCAGACCGTTGCGGTGCGAGCCTCTCCGGCGGGAACGATGATCGGGAACTGCGATGGGGGCAGGCTGACGGTGAGATTGCCGCGCGCACGTCCGCCGGTGATGGTCAGCGTTTGCAGACCATTGTTGACGATCATCACCGTGTCGCAGCGCTCGACCCCCAGGTCGAACGAGTCAACGGTGCGCGGTGTGCCAAGGTCGAGCGCAACCGGTGTGCCGGCTGGATCCGTCGTCGCAATGGTGAAGCCGCCCAGCGTATCCTCCATCAGTCGGGAATTGCCGGTTCCATCGGTGACGATCAGGCGGTAGATCAGGTCACGCCGGGCGTCTGCGCGGTGGAGGATAATACTGGTTGCGTGACGGAGCGGAACCGATGCAAGGTTGTCAACCACCCGTGCCTCGCCGTTCACCACGGTATCGACAAACACCCTGGCAACGCCCGAACCCCGGCCTCCATCATCAACGATCAGCACAACGTCGTCACCGCACGGCTCGCTCGCCAGGGAATCATACGGCGCCACCGTGTCGATCCGGTTATCGATGGTGAGGAGAGCCACATCCCGCTCGATGCACGAGCCGGCGATGGAGAGTTGTGCGGGGAAGACGGTGTCGCCCGCAAGCTCGAAGCAGATCTGGATGGTTGTATCGTATCCGGGGTAGAGCAGGATGGGCAGGGGGGTATTGATGCGCGCGGTCGGCGCTCCCGGAAGCAGGCTGGCGCTGGTGATTGTCTGACTGAAGCCGCCGTAGTTCCTCAGCGTGATGGTGCGACAGATCTCCCCATCGTTGAAGTGGACCAGCGGTTCGAGGGTTGCCGGCGCCGCGTCCGACGCAGTGTCGATCACCCTGACGGTGAAGCCAGGGACAGAGAGCGTGCGCGTGCTCTCCGCTCCCGCGGAGTCGACAACGCGCAACGAGACCACACCATCCTGGTAGGGGTCGATCAATTTCGCGTACACGCGCACCGTGTCGGCGCCCGGCTCGAAGGGCTGCACAAGGATGTTGACGTTGCTGCTCGTCGACAACTGCTCGCAGAGAACGATGCCCAGATCGCTGATCCTGTCATCGAGTGCGAGAACGGCAAGGCCACCACAGGTGTCGGTACCCTGCAGGCGGGGCGGATCGTAGTCGCGAATCAGTCGCCGGAAGAGAAGTCCTCCGGGATAGCCGTAGCTGTTCGCCGGTCCGTAGCCGTAGACGTACAGCCCGAAGGAGCTGTCCGCCCGGATCTGGTGGGAGCCGGGGCGTACCCGAATTCTTGCATAGCGATAGCTGCTTCCGGGGATCGCGTTCCACGTTGCGGCAATCGCTGTGCCGTCGAGCACGAGCGTGCCCGTTGCGTTCTCCGGGATCACCACATTGACGAAGTGTAGGTTCTCCACGAACTCTGAGTCCACAAGGCTCTGGAACGTGTAGCTCGTGTCGAACTGCTCCGCCGGCGGGATCAGCATCATGAAGGGATCGCCGTTGAGGATTGCATCACTCCCGACTATCCCCGACGAGCGCTCGTAGTGCGCCACAAGGATCGACTTGTCGGCACTGACCTTCGCCGGACCGGTGAGCGGAAACTCCATCACTCTCGGCGTTGTCACCGGATAGGTTGTCACGCCCGCTGCGGTGGTAATCACCAGCTGGGTGTTGGGGAAGGGAACCATCACCCGAAAGACCGAGACCGCTCCGTTTGGCGGCTCCACCTGCTCTACCGGCGTGATCAGCGACTCGCGTCCCCAGGCTTCTATCGGTGGAATCTGCTCGACGAGCATGTCCCGGCTGGTGATCGGAGTCTGGGGAACGCTGGTGCGCTTGCACCCGGCAAAGACCGCCACCGGCCAGTTCGACTCCACCTGTGCGCCGCTCAGGTCATAACTGTCGTCCAGTGCTGCCTGTGCAAGGAAGACCTCGCCAGCATCCAGCTGGATGGTGTAGAGGGAAAGATACTGTCCGTCGATGGCAGTCTGGTCGGGCGGGATGATGGTGAGCACGGTGCTGTCGTGCGTGGCGATCACTGCGAACTGCGAGGGCGTGTCGTAGCCGCTTCCATTGTAGCCGTTCGGCCAGGCGAGGATGACGTGTCGATTGCCCAGTACATCCTGCGGCAGACCGAGGAAGGCGTCGGAGGAGAAGAGCTTGACGCTGACGCCATAGAGGGAGATGTCATCGTCGGCCACAATGTGGAAGGTTCTACGGCTGATGGCGTTGGCGTTCTCGATGTTCGTGGCGAACTGATCGACATCGCTCAGTTCGGTGTTCCCGAAGATGGTGTTGATGTCGATGGTGGTCGTCACGTTCGGTGTGGGCAGGTTGACGTTGTACGTCTTGCCGGTAGCCGTATAGGTGATGGTGACGCGCGTGGGCGTCAGGCTGGAGAGGAACAGCCGCAGGTCTGCCGGATTGAGGTTTCCTCCCTGATTCGGCATGAAGCACGCCCAGAACTCCCGCCCGCGCGAGTCCGGGGGGCGCTGTGCGTGCAGTGTGGGTGCAAGGCACAGCAGCAGCAACAGGGGGGAAAATCGGCGAAGCAAGGGAGTAGGGATCTGAATGTTGAGGATGGGCACCGATGTGGTGCGGGACGAACCGCGAGAGAAGGAGGAAAGAACCGGCAGATCGGTAACACCCCAGGGTTGTCGAATGTTGCGCCGATGCCCTTCCCGGTGGGTGTTGCCGGGAAGGGCACCCTTGCTCAACTACTCCACGACGACGAGCTGCTGTACGACGGTGGTGCCGTCGCCAAGGCGCATTCGCAGGAGGTAGGCCCCCTGCGGAAGCTCGCTGGTACGAAGCTCAAGCCGGGCGATGCCGGCCGGGAGTGGGTCGCTGTCGAGCAGGACCTGCCGCCGCGTCCCTCCGGCATCGAAGAGTTCGAGGGTCACCGGACTGTCGGCGGGCAGCCCTATCGACACGAACGCGACATCGCTCCGATGCACGGGATTCGGCGCTGGTGTCTCCAGAATTGCGCGCTTTACTCCGCCGCCAATCGAGAAGCCGATACGGTTGCCACATCTGTCGCTTCCTGCCCCGGTTATGGGGTCCACCTCGACACGGAGGGGGATTCGCTCCTGCACAACGCCGCAGTTGAAGTCGATAAGGAACGTGTCCACCCACACTCCCACGTCGCGCGGACGGAGGCAGACAACGAGCGGACGCGACTCACCGGGCGCGAGAGTAATGGGAAGCTGGGCCGGAGGAATCGAGTACTCGATGTTCCCCACCACTCGTGGCCGTTGCAGCGTGATCTCCAGCAGACCATAGTTCTGAATGATGAACGTATCGCACTCCTCGGTACCGTACAGGATGGTCTTGTAATCCCATCCCCGGCTCACCCGCACGCCGAGCTGTTCCCCCTCGACATCGCTCACCTTCACCGTGAAGCCTCCAATGGTATCGGCCAGCCGCACCGTGTTGCCAGCGCGGTCGCTCACGGTGATATCGTAGATCATATCCTCATACGGATCGGTCCGTTCGATGGTGAGGACGGACCTCTTGTTCGGAAGCGCCGGGTCAACCGAGAGTGTGGCGTTCTGGAGAAAGTTGGGGGTCACCGACTCGATGCCGCTGGAGAGGGCGTTCGCCTCGTCGATCAGGACCGTGCGGTTGAGCGCGCAGGGATCCTGTGGTATCGTCAGCTTCGGTGCCAGCGAGTCGATGCCGCTGATGACCGGAATGCGGGCAAGGGGACGGTCGAGACAGCCGTTGTCGAGGAAGACTTCGAAGGTGAACGATGTGTCGCCGGTTCTCGCAAAGCAGATCCGCACGGTTCGTGTCTCCCCCGGTGCCAGCGAGTCGGGAACAGGATCAGCGATGCGGACGCTTGGGCTTGTGGTTGTGACGTAGAGGCGCCCAACGCGCTGGGTGTAGCCTCCGTAGTTCTGGAGCGTAAAGGAGGTGCACACCTCTTCTCCGTTGATCGAGGCCATCGTGTCAACCGGGATTGCGTCGCGCTGGTGCGGCAGAATCGCCACGGTGAACCCCTTCACCGGAATGCGGTAGTGTCTGTCGAGTCCCGCGCTGTCCACCGCCACAATCTCCGCCTCGCCGTCCTCGTAGGGGTCGATGAGGGGAAGACGGAAGCGCGCGGAGTCCGCTCCCCGCTGGTAGGGGTCGAGCGCCAGCGTGACGTTCCTGGCGCTCGTGAGCTTGACGGTGTCGATACCGAAATCGTACTGTCCTGCATCGATTGCCGCACCAACCACGCCGTCGCAGGTGTCGCGCCACGCGAAGTCGGGCTGGCGCTGGTCCTTGAAGAGCGTGTCGTACACCATCGCTCCCGGATGCCCGTAGCTGTTGTACGGTCCGTACCCGTAGCTGTAGAGTCCGAACGGTGCGGCCGCCGTCATCCGGTGCGGACCCGGCTCCACCGGAATCTGCGCGAAGCTGTAGCTCGATTTCTCGATGCGGGTAAACGGCGTTGTCACCGGAGCGCCGTCCAGCCGCAGTGTGCTTATACGTTCGGTAGGGATGACGACGTTGACGAAGTGGTAGAAGAAGTCGCGGGTGTCGAGGCTGATGAAGCCATACGAGGTGTCGTACTGCGCCGGGGCCAGCGCGAGCATCATGAAGGGGTCGCCCACGCTGTCGTTCGGTGTGCGCAGGAAGCGGTCGTCCACCGTGGAGTGCTGGTACTGCGCCACCATGATCGGCCGCGTGCTGGTAAGCGCGTGCTGGGCATCGAGTGGAAGCTCGACGAACTGTCCGGCGCTGAGCGTTGCGGCCACTGTGCTGTCGATGCTGAGCACGGTGTTGTCGTAGGCTGCAAGCACGCGGTAGATGTTGGCGTCGGGAAGCGTCTTCGGAAGCTGGTAATGGGGGGTAACGAACACCCGCGACGGCATCCTGTCGATGGGCATCAGCTGCTCGACAAGGTGATCGCGACCAATCGCCTCGTTCCAGGGAATATTGGTCCGCTGGTGGCTGCCGTAGACGATCACCGGCTTCGACGAACGGATGAACGTTCCCGACACGTCCTCGCCGGCGTTCCCCGCTGCCTGGGCAAAGTACATCTGTCCGGCCCTGAGGGTGATCTGGAAGGGGTCGGCGTCGGGTCGGGAGTTGAAGCGAACGCGCGGACGAATCTCCACCGTTGTGCCATCCTCGGTGGCGATCACTGCAAACTGCGAGGGGAAGTCGCTGCGCCCCAGCGGACGAAAGACCGGATCGGGGGTAAGGGTGTTTGGATAGGAGAGGACAACGTACTCTGTCCCGCAGACCTCGGCGGGAAGGGCCAGATAGGTGTCGCTCGAATAGCGTTGCGTGTTGACGCCGTAGACGGTGACCTCCTGATCGAACTCCATCTTCAGCGTGTTGTTGCTGATCGCCTGAATCATGGGCGAGGGGGGGAGCAGCTCGTTCGTGTCGATCAGCGGCACCTGGAGTATCTGTCCCGCAACAAGCGAGACGGGAAAACTCTGCTGGGACCCCACATAGGTAATGGTGCCGGTGGTGGCCCGCTCCGCGCTGATCTGAACCATCAGGCGCGGAGCGTCGTCGTTGCCGTTGGTCAAAAGGAAGCCCAGATAGAATACTCGTCCGCGATTGTCCACGCGGTTACGGGTCGGCTGGGCGCGGAGCGCGCTGCTGCACACCAGAAGGATGAGGAGCAGGGGGAGAAGACGAAGACACCCCCGAAGGGGACCTGGGTGTGTCATGAGCAATAGTCTGGTGTGGGTGAATGATCTCTGCGGAGACCAGAGGAGCGCGACGAATGAGGCAGAAACCGACCACGCGCTCCGTGGTTATCAACACCTCGTAGGCGGTTTTTGTTACCGCTCCCGGCCTCGGTGTATCCTGTCACACGGTCGATGCCTCGTGGGGAATCACCGCATCGTAATTTGGCACCCCGCCGGAGCAAATCCAACGCAGTTGTTGGGGTATCGCTCTTCCCCTCCGGTCGGCTCTCTCCTCCACATCCAATGTCTGCAACTTTTGCCTCGCTCTTCGGCACGCGCTACCCTGTCGTGCAGGCCGGCATGGTCTGGGCCAGCGGGTGGCGTCTGGCCGCTGCTGCCAGCAATGCCGGTGCTCTTGGCCTGATCGGTGCCGGTTCGATGAAACCGGAATTGCTCCGCGAGCATATCCGTGCCTGTCGCGCGGCCACCGACCGTCCCTTCGGCGTCAACGTCCCGCTGATTCGTGGGGACGTGGAGAGTCTGCTGGGCGTGGTGATCGAGGAGCGTGTGGGGATCGTCTTCACGAGCGCGGGCAATCCCGGCCTCCACGTTGGAAGGATCAGGGAGAGCGGGGCAACGATGGTGCACGTCGTTGCGTCGGTGAAGCACGCGCTGAAGGCGGAGGCGGTTGGCTGCGATGCCGTGGTGGCCGAGGGGTTCGAGGCGGGCGGACACAACGGTGCCGATGAGATCACCACCTTCTGCCTCGTGCCGCAGGTTGTTGATGCGGTGAAGATTCCGGTGATTGCGGCCGGGGGCATCGCCGACGGACGCGGAATGGCCGCTGCGCTCGCACTCGGCGCTGCCGGCGTGCAGGTGGGAACCCGTTTTGCCGCCACGCTGGAGTCGAGCGCGCACGAGCACTACAAACAGGCCGTGGTTGGTGCCGTCGATACCGACACGGTGCTGACGCTCAAGCCACTGGTGCCGGTGCGATTGATCAAGAATCGCTTTGCGCTTGCTGCGCGCGAGGCCGAGCGCCGCGGTGCGAGTGTGGAGGAGCTTGCTGAACTGCTGGGACGAAAGCGCGAGATGCGCGGCATTTTCGAGGGCGACCTGGAGGAGGGAGAGCTTGAGGCAGGGCAGTGTGCCGGCCTTGTCCGTGAGATTCTCCCTGCTGCCGAGGTTGTGAGCCGGATGATCGAGGAGTTTGGTGTTGCGCTTCGAAGAGTGGAGGGGCTGGGGATAGGAAGGTAGGTCGGCGTTATGGAGCACCATACTCCTGGTGTCCTTCTCCGGGAGGCGCTGGATGCTGGCAGTGATGCAATCGGCAATCCGGTACAATGAACGCCAGCCATATCCGTGATCTTCCCGCACTGGTTGATGTTGTGCGACGTGGTGGCTGGACAGGGTCTCTCTCCTTTCGGGGGTATCGAGCGGAGCGTGACGCATCTGTCGGTAGGGTCTGTCTTTCGCAGTGGTCGCCCCTTCTCTTCACGCTCGGCAGCCTTCGCTATCCAACGGCAGAACACTTCAATGATGGCGGAAACGGCGCGGCTCTTCGGGGACGACGAGGCGCTTCGTCGTATTCCTTCCGCACCAAACCCTGTGCCGACAGGCGCCTGGAGTTCCAGATGCTTGGGTTCAACGATGTGCTCCGGGCTGTGCGTACCTCTGCCGGCACGGGCGGGCGCGTGCTTGTCGAGGCAGGCTCGGGAATCGGGACGTGCAGAGGATACCTCCAGTGCGTTCAATCCCGTGCTCTGGCGCGGACTGAACCTTCCCGGCGCTGCGCTGATAGAGGTTCGGGAGCGTTGCGTGCTGCTCCTTTTAAAGGCAGCGCTCTTTCAGGGATTTATTCAACAATTGCGTTTCAGTACGGGCGTCCGGCTGGACGTTCCTATCACTTCTCTCCCGTATGTCCAACGATACCGATGAAGCACTCGGCAAGGCCGTCGACCGAACGCTGCTGCGCCGTCTTGTCGTCTATCTGAAGCCCTATAAATGGCACGTGATCGGCGCGATCGCAATGGCAATCGTGGGGTCGCTGCTGGGGGCGCTGCGGCCCAAACTCTCGCAGGTGGCAATCGACGAGCACCTGATGAAGGGGGATATGCCCGGCCTGCTGGTCTGGGCGGCCTACATCCTCGGTGCCCTCGTCATCAGCGGTCTCATCCAGTACGCGCAGCTCCTCCTGATGCAGTATGTGGGGCAGGAGGCGATCCACGCGCTTCGGCTCCGCATCTTCGAGCATCTCCAGCAACTCTCGCTCCGTTTCTTCGACACCAACCCGATTGGGCGGCTGGTGACGCGCGTCACCAGCGACGTCGAGACGCTCAACGACTTCTTCACCAACGCGCTGGTGAGCATCGCGGCGAACATCTTCATCATCGTCTGGATCGTGGCGCTGATGTTCGTGATGTCGGTGAAGCTTTCGCTGGTGACGCTCATATCGCTTCCGCTTCTGCTGTGGGCAACAGCGCTCTTCCGCAAGGCGGTGCGCACCACCTACCGCGAGATTCGGACGCAGCTCGCGCGGATCAACGGATTCATCAACGAGAACGTGACGGGCATCCTCACGGTGAAGCTGTTCGGTCAGGAGGCGCGGACGCTCGAGAAGTTCCGGGGTATGAACGAAGCGTATACCGACGCGCAGGTGAAGTCGGTATCGTACTACGCAATCTTCTTCCCCGTGGTGGATCTCCTCAGTTCGCTCGCGGTTGCGCTGATCCTGTGGTATGGCGGCGGTGAGGTGCTTGGCGCCGTGGCCGATCCCGGCATCATCGAGGCGGTGCGGGGATGGTTCGGTGGTCCCGAGGCCGCAACGCCCCTCACCTTCGGCATCCTGTTCGCCTTCATCCAGTATACCGAGATGTTCTTCCGACCGATTCGCGATCTGTCGGAACGGTATAACGTGTTGCAGAACACGATGGCCTCCAGCGAGCGGATCTTCGAACTGCTCGACACCACGGCCTTTACGCCCGGCACCCCCGATGCCGCACCGTTCAAGCTGGAGCGGGGAGCGATAGAGTTCCGCGATGTGGACTTCAGCTACGATGGTGAGCGAACGGTGGTGCACGACCTGAGCTTCAAGGTGGAGCCGGGGCAGACCGTGGCGATTGTGGGCGCGACAGGGGCGGGAAAGACCTCGATCATCAACATCCTGATGCGCTACTACGATTACGGTGCGGGGGATGTCCTGATCGACGGGCGTTCACTCCGCACAATCGCGCCGCACGACCTGCGGCGCGATATCGCCCTGGTGATGCAGGATGTGTTCCTCTTCCGCGGAACGATCCTCGAGAATATCACGCTCGGCGACCCGACAATCCCGCGTGAGCGGGCCATCGAGGCCGCGCGGACGGTTGGTGTGCACGACTTCATCTCGCGTCTGCCGGAGGGATACGATACCGCGGTGCAGGAGCGTGGTTCCACACTCTCGGTGGGGCAGCGCCAGCTTCTCAGCTTTGCCCGCGCCCTTGCCCGCGATCCACGCCTCCTGATTCTCGACGAGGCAACCTCCAGTGTGGATACCGAGACCGAAGTGCTGATCCAGGAGGCAACGGAGCGGTTGCTGCAGGGCCGCACCTCGATTGTGATTGCCCACCGCCTGAGCACGATCCAGAATGCCGACCGCATCCTCGTGATGCACAACGGCGAGCTGCGCGAGTCGGGAACACACGAGGAGCTTCTGGCACTCGGCGGCATCTACGCCACGCTTCACCGGCTCCAGTACAAGCTGAAGCCCGCCGATGCCGGGGTGGGAGAGTAGAGCGCGTCTCGTCGGGAATGTGAGCGGAAGCCGTGTACTCCGGTTTCCGATGCACCCCCGAAGGACTTCTCTCCAGACCATGGAGAGAAGGATGCGCTGTCTGGGCAGAGTACTCTACGTTCTGGCGGGTGCGGGTGGACTGGTCGAACAGGGCAGTCGTTGCGCTACAGTGAGAAGGCCGGTAGTTGCCTGCGAACTTCCTTTCCGCCGTCAGGTTAGTCCTTGATCCCTGATGAAGAGACGATTCGTGTTCGCGGTTCCCGCCGCGCTTGGCATTCTGCTCCTCTCGTTCGCATGGCGGGCAGAGTGGGTCCACGCCGCTGAGATCGGCCTGATGCTGTGGCTCCGCTCACTTGCCGCGCCTCTGCTGACCGATATCGTCGTCGCTCTCACCGCGCTCGGCAATCCATCGGCAATGGCTGCCACCATCGTTCTTGTTGGACTCCTCTCCTCTGCACTTCGCGGACACATTACCGGCGCGGTGCGGCTGGCAGCGGCAACGCTTCTCGCCTTTGTGCTGAGCGAGGGGATCAAGTGGCTCGTTGAGCGTCCGCGGCCCGACGTTGTGATGCATCTTGCCGAGGCACATGGCTACAGTTTCCCAAGCGGGCACGCCACCGTTGCCTTTGCGCTCTGGGGTGGGCTTGCGTGGCGGCTCTGGTGGAACAGGCACCTTGGGCTGTGCACCAGGGTCGCCGCACGAGGACGAACCGTCGCGGCCTTTCTCTGCGGACTGCTCGCGGTTGCCATCACGCTCACCCGTCCCTATCTCGGCGTTCACTGGCCTACGGATTCGCTCGCCGGAGCACTCCTCGGCATCGGCAGTGCCGCGCTCGTCGACGTTGCGATGCGCAGACGCGGGGAGGAGGAGGTGTAGAGGATGATGGGGCGTCGCCAGCCTCCTGTCCAGTGCTGCTCGCTGTGGCGCACCCCCTCCGCTGGCGTTCACTGAAACGTGAAGGTGGTGTCGATTCCGTGGGCCTTGTCAACGCTGATCCAGCGCACAACCGAGCCTCCGCCGGAGCGCCTGATAATGATTCCCACGTTGTTGCTCACCACCACGTTCCCTCCCCACTGTCCTGTCTCGAACGTTCGTTCAAAGCGTTCTCCGACCGGCAGACTTCTGGGGTCGATAGAGAAATGCCCTGCGTTGTCCGTCGTCATCAGCGGGACGAACTCGGCGGTATCGGGGTTCATCACTACAAGCATGCGCTCCGAGATTCCCGAGGGAGTCTGGAGCGTGTAGATGTATCCCTGATTTGGCAATGCGCTGGTGCTCATGCTGATGGTGTGTTCCCCTGCCTGGAGCGCGGCGTTGAGAACCGTCGTGACTGTGTCCCGTGTTCTATAGCGCAGGAGCAGGAGTTTGATGTTCGAGGCTGCGGGCACCGGGAACGCAACCGATGAGGAGGCGATGACCGGATTGGGAAGGAGAGCCAGCGATGGGTGCTGGGGCAGCGTATCGGTTGTGGGAACAAAGGAGAAGAGGAGTCCGACCGATGCATTCGAGAGAGGCTGACCCGATCCGTCAACCACGGAGATTGAGAGGACGGAATCCTGCTGCTGTGCTGGTGGCTGCGTCGATTCGCCACAGGAGGAGAGGAGGAGTGCTCCGGTAAGGAACGTGGCCAGGACGAGGAAAAGGTTCATGGTATGGTACAGAGAGGGATCGGGGTAAAGAGGCTTCCTGCCGTATGATATACTCAGACACACCGCTGACGGTGCTGTCACGTCGGCGAGGAGGTTCTCGCGATGCTTGTCATGGAAGCACAGTCGAGACTGTCCTAATCTTCTTGTGCTTGTGTCGTCGCTCTCCACAAATCTCTCCCGGCAATGTCTCTCCTCCAACGTTCTCTCACCGTAGTTGCTGCGGCGCTCTGCTGCATCGGCTCTGCCACGCTCCTCCATGCCCAGGAGTCCTTCCGTGCCACGCACATCTGCCAGTTGAGCGAGGTGGAGGAAGGGGGTGCTGCGGAGCCGGGCGCTGGCCTTGGGATCTTCGCCGTTGATCGCGCGTCGTTGAAGGCGTATTTCCGTATCTCCTTTGCCGAGAGTCAAAGTCCCTATACGTCCGTTTCGATACTGAGCCGCACCGCGCAGGGAACATACAGCACGATCCAGGAATTCGACTGGCAGTCGGACGACCTCACGCTCACCGAGGAAATGACGCTGATCGCTCCGGTTCTGGCGCTTCTCGACGCTGGAAATATCTATATCGCAGTGGGGACGGAAGCGCATCCCGACGGCTTCCTTCGGGGTCAGGTCGAGCAGATCCCTTCAGGAGTGGTGCTCAGTCTCTCGGCGGCGGAGCAGACCACAGCGGTCAACAGCGATGGGGAGGGAAGCGCCCAGTTGTTCTACGATCAGGCAACAGGATCGGTGCACTACGTTGCAGAGTGGACCGGGTTGACAGGACCGGCAACGACGGCACACATTCACCGTGGTGCCCGTGGTGTGGATGGTCCAGTCGTTCATACCCTCACCTTCGCGCCCGGCGACTCCGTTGCCACGGGAATGTGGGCGGGCATCAGCACCGAGGACCTTGAGGCACTGCGGAGTGGCGGACTCTACGTGAACGTTCAGACAACGCAGTATCCGTCGGGGGAGATACGGGGTCAGATCACGCCGGCACAGGTCTTCACGGCAGCAATCGAGTCGGAGAACGAGGTGCCCCCCATACTCACGTCGGCCGCCACCGGAACAGGGGTGCTTGTCGTGCTGGGTTCAGGCTCGCCGGGAACGGTGGTGGTTGGTTCTGCGGTGGTTGGTGGAACGGCCGACAGCATAACGATGGCGCACGTCCATCGTGGCCCCGTTGGCGTCAACGGGCCGGTGGTGATGACGCTCGAACGCGAGTCCGTCCCGTCTTATCGGGCACAGGAAAATGTCTCGGCGATCGGGCTGTTGAACTTCGCCACCTTGGACTCGATCATTGCCAGCAACTCCTACATGAACGTTCATACCACGAGCTATCCCGACGGTGAAGCGCGCGGGCAGCTCGTGAGCGCGGTGGGGAGCGCTGCTTCGGTTGCCGTTGCTGGCACCGCGGAGCGGCAGGTGGCGTTGAATGCCTGGAGCCGCGAGGGGAAGGTGTATGCGCAGGTGGTGGCGGAGAATCGCGGGGGGGTGCGCTCCCTGCGGCTCTACTCGATACTTGGTCGTCGCGTTGCTGCCGTAGCGTTTGAGGGGGGTGCTGCCGAGATCGACGCGAGTGAAGTGCCAGCGGGGGCGTATTTCCTGGAGCTCGTTGCCGATGGTGTGCCGGTTGGTGCCTGTCCGGTGATGATTACACGCTAGCGTCGGTGCTGGTAGATCGCAAAGGCGCCTCAGTCAGACGGTGAGGCGCTTTTGCGCTGTAATACCGGGGCTTTGCTACTTCAGGTAGCGGCGGCGGATGGTGAAGAGTTCGCGAAAGCTCCGCAGATAGTCGCGTGCCTTGATGTTCGAGCCGCGAACATCGCGCCACTGCATCAGAGGGTACTCGACGATTGCCTGTTCGATCTGTGGTGCGCCCGATCGCTTCCGCCAGTTAATCATGCGGGCAAGGATCTCGATGTCGAAAATCCAGCGGGTGGCGAACTTCTCCGAGAACACTGCGCGCACCTCCTCCGTTGCACGGAACATCTTGGCTCCGCACTGCGTGTCGTAGACGCGAAGGCGAAGCGCAATGCTGGCGAGCGTTGCGGAAATCCGTCCGAGGTAGTGGCGGGTTGTCTGGCGCTCGATGGCGCGTCCCATCAGCGCGATGCGTGACCCCATTACCAGCACGATCTCCCCGCGCTTCTCCAGCACCGAGCGGAAGTCCAGAATGGCGTCGAGCGGGGTGGCGAGGTCGGCATCCCAGTAGGCAACGAAGTCGGGCGACATCTGTTCGAGGGCGTGCACTACCCCCTGCCGCACCGCCTCCGCCTTGCCACTGTTCTGTGCAAGCTGGAGTGCCGTGAACGACGTGGGGTGTGCCGCTGCAAGCTCCTCCAGCAGCTCACCCGTACGGTCACGACTCCCGTCGTTCACCGTCAGGAAATGGATGTCCGGGTGGGCACCGGCAAAATCGACGAAGGCGGAACGGTCCATCCGTTCGGCTTCGTTGTAGCAGGGGACGACGACGAGAGTGCGGGACATCTGAAGGGGTTCAGGGAGAAAAGCGGTCCGTGAAGATACGCCTATCACCCCCCACAGCGACGCAATCGAGCGTGACGGTGTTCGTCAGAAGGGGAGCGTTGAACGTAGTGAGAATGAAGAAACGACAGGAACGTCCATGAATTTCCAGAAGCTTACCCTCAAGGCTCAGGAGGCCGTACAGCGCGCGCAGGAGATCGCCTCGGGCTATCAGAACCAGAGCGTGGAGCCTGTACATATTCTGGCCGCACTGCTCCAGGATTCGGCGGGCATCGTTGCGCCGATGTTGATGAAGATCGGCGCCAACGTCAACTGGCTGAAGATCAAGGTTAACGAGGCAATCGAGGCGCTGCCGAAGGTCTCCGGTGGCGGGCTTGGCAACAACTACCTCAGCCCCAACAGCGTGCGGATGATCGAGTCTGCGCTGCGCGAGGCCACCGATCTTGGCGACGAGTACGTTGCCACCGAACACATCCTGATGGCGATGGCCGAGGAGAACACCACGCCGGCCGGAGCGATGCTGCGCGATCAGGGGGTGAACAAGGAGGCGATCCGCCGGGCGTTGAAGGAGGTGCGCGGCAATCAGCGCGTCACCGACCAGAACCCGGAGGACAAGTACCAGGCGTTGCAGCGTTACGGACGCAACCTGAACGACCTTGCGCGCCGCGGCAGGCTCGACCCGGTGATTGGCCGCGAGGACGAGATTCGTCGGGTGATGCAGGTGCTGATGCGCCGCACGAAGAACAACCCCGTGCTGATCGGCGAACCAGGGGTGGGGAAGACGGCGATTGCCGAGGGAATCGCGATTCGTATCGTGCAGGGGGACGTGCCCGAGGGGTTGCGCACGCGGCAGATCGTTGCGCTGGACATGGGCGCGCTCGTTGCCGGCACCAGCTTTCGCGGACAGTTCGAGGAGCGACTCAAGGCGATTGTCAATGAAGTCACCGAGTCGAACGGGGAGATTATCCTCTTCATCGACGAACTCCACACGCTCGTCGGTGCCGGCGCAGCGCAGGGTTCGGTGGACGCTGCAAACATCCTCAAGCCTGCGCTGGCACGGGGCGAACTGCGGACGATTGGGGCGACGACGCTCGATGAGTACCGGCAGTACATCGAGAAGGATGCTGCCCTGGAGCGGCGTTTCCAGCCGGTGCTGGTGCCGGAGCCGAGTGTGGAGGACGCAATCAGTATCCTGCGTGGATTGAAGGAGCGCTACGAGGTGCATCACGGTGTGCGGATCACCGATGCAGCAATCGTTGCCGCCGCCCAGCTCAGCGACCGTTACATCAGCGACCGGTTCCTTCCCGACAAGGCCATCGATCTCGTCGACGAGGCCGCCAGCCGTCTCCGCATCGAGATCGACTCGATGCCGGAGGAAGTCGATGCAGTGGAGCGAAAAATCCGGCAGCTTGAGATCGAACGCGAGGCGCTTCGGCGTGAGCTGAACGCGGCCTGAGGCAGTTCACCCGATATTCTGCATGCTAGACCCTTCTCCATCGGTGGGGAGGGTCTGTTTTCATGGACAACTGCTTCCCGCCATCCATCGGAATTGATGCGATCGGCCGTGAGCCGCAGAATCGTCATCTCTCGCGCCAGCGCGGGAAAACGATGGCCACACCGATCAGACAGGGAAGATGAAGGTGGGAGTGCTCGGTCCGCTCGATGACAGTTATTGAATCGACTCCGATCCATGGTGGTCTCTGTGGAGCAGAGGTATCTTTCCGTTCCGCGCGGTACCTTTACCTCTACACCCGGAGTTCGCGTGATCCTTCGCCTTGTACTTCCTCTTCTTCTCTATGCTGCTGGCAGTGCCGTTGCGCAGGTGAGCACCAGCGACTCGCTACCGAGGCGGGACAGTGCCGTGCCACCCCAAAGCCGCACCGCCCACCGTGCGCCCGATCCGCAGCTCGGCGAGAAACTTGGACGGATCGACGCCGACATCCGCGACGCGAAAACCCCAGAGGAGCGAACGCGCCTCCAGGCGGAGCGTGCCCGGCTGCTGGAGCAGAGTACGGGTGAGGAGGTGAGCATCCAGACGGGACCGATGAGTGGCGGGGATGCACAGGGTACAGCGGCATTGCCGCGAACATCCGATGACTACAGCGGACTGGAGAACGCGAACACCGAGCTGGAGGTCGTTTCAGTCGACAACCCTCCGTCAACTCTTTCGGACACACGATCCACGCGCTATACGGCACTCCCCTCGCGCACTGCGCGCGTTCGCCCCCCAGTCCCTTCAACAGCGCACAGCGCAGCCCGGCCCGCTGCCGCACCACGGCGTCAAGCTCCCGTCCCTGCTCTTCGCTCTGCACCTTCGCGCTCTGCACCCCGGATTGTTGACCGACCGGAGCCGCGTGAAAATGGTGGCGCTGTCGACCGTGCCTCGGCAATGGCACGGCGCGGCCAGCGGACCGAAGCTCGCCGCACCCTTATCGACTACCTTCGTCGCAACCCTCGCAGTCCACAGGCCGTTGAGGCGCGAAAGCTGCTCCAGACGCTCTAGGTCGTGTTGACAATCAGACGCCCTGATTCTGGCGCGCTTCCATGGAACTTCTGCTTCTCCTGGCGTGTCATTCCGAGCGGAGCGAGGAATGACAGCCTGCTGTTGCTTCCGCCATCGAGGGTTGTGTGTCAATACCCTCTAGCTCTTCGATCGGTGTTTGGAGCGTCAGACTTTCCAGTCTCCTTACTCTGCATCGTCTGCGCAATAAGCACGGAGTGAGCCGTGCTTCTTTTCGCTGCTTGCCATTATCTTGTCTGTCCCCCCTGCCTCTCTACCCACACCCGTGCCTTCAACACGTTGACCCACAAACCTCCAACTTCATACTCCATACTCTATGAAGATCTCTCTACACCTCCTGCGGCTGGCCCTGCTTCTGCCGTTTGTGTGCGGTCTTGCACGCGCTCAGGAAATCAGTGATTGCAACGACACGGTCGTCTCCAGCGGCTGGAATCGTACGCACGGCCCGTTCAATTGCAATGGCAAGATCTACGCAATGGTTGCCATCCCGCGCCTGCGGGGACAGCTCTACGTTGCCGGTGACTTTACAAGCATTGGCGGCGTGAGCGCGATGCGCGTTGCGCGGTGGGACGGACAGGCTTGGCACGCTGTTGGCGATGGATTCGACGGACCTGTCTACGCGCTCGCCCTCCACAACGACACGCTGTATGCTGGCGGCAACTTCCACTTCTCGGGAATCAAGGAGCGGAACTTCATCGCACGGTTGAACGGCAACTCGTGGGCGCCGCTGGGCATATTCCCGACCGCCGAGTTCGATAACGGACTCGACAGCACCGTGCGCGCGCTCGCGGTGATGGGCGGCAATATCTACGCTGGCGGAGAATTTCAGTACAGCTACGATTCGAAGTTTATGAAGCGTCTCGCCCGCTGGAATCCGTTGGACAGCACATGGAGCAGCCTGTATGAGGGGGAGCTTGGTGGCGACATCGTGACTGGTGTTGACAGCACCGTGCTGGCGCTGGCAGTGGTGAACGACACACTCTACGTTGCTGGAAACTTCACAAAGGCGGGAGGGAAGCCCTCCGGCCCAGCACGTATTGCCCGCTGGAATGGTGGCTCCTGGACGGGACTGGGTGCGGGAGTAACCGTAGGATCAGGACCAACGTCCAACGCCTATATCTCTGCGCTTGCCGTCGATGGCGACAACCTCTACGTTGGCGGAAACTTTACACTGGCTGGTGGCAAGCTGGCGCGCTATGTGGCAAAGTGGAGCACGACAGGGCGCTTCTGGAGCGCATTGGGCACCCTTGACAGTAATGGCCTTGATAGTGTGCCCTCCGCTCTCGCGGTGCACCGTAGCGGGTTCGGTGTGAGTGGATTGTACGCAACGGGTGTTTTCAATCACGCCGGTGGTGACAGCGCGAATCACGTTGCCGTGTGGGACGATACGGCCGCGCGCTGGCGCAACTTCGAGTGCGGTATCGACGGTCCCGGCTATGCCCTCGCCGGGGTGCGCCTTACCGACACGACCGATGAGATGTGGGTGGGTGGCGACTTCACGAACGCTGGTGGCCGCCTCTCGCGCTATCTCGCCGTGTATCAGGCGCTCTCCGCCTCGGTGACCGATACCACAACCGACACGACAACCGACACTACGACCGATACCACATCGAGCGTAGGCTACCGCAACCGCAGCCAGCTGCTCTCGGTGACAACGCTGCGCGGCACAAATGGCGTCATCGAGCTGCATCTTCTGCTGCCTGAAGGAGAGAAGGGCAGCATTGCCGTGGACCTTGTTGACATCGAGGGTCGCACGGTGCGTCCGCTGTTCGAGGGGACGGCATCAACCGAGAGGTTGCTCGTTCCGGTGCCGCCCGATGTACCGTCAGGTCGATACCTCTGCCGTGTGCGCTCGCAGGAAGGGGTTGCCTCACGGCCCATAGTGTTGGTACGATAGCGCGCCGAAGCGCTCGGTCTCGAATGATGAACGCCGTTGCAGCAGACGCTGCAACGGCGTTTGATTATTGAAGCTGTTCGCTTTTACGGTACGATCCTGGCGGATCCGTCGTGGGTGTTGTCCATCGGGTCAAGATCATAGGATCTGTTGTTCTTCCGATCCTTCTGATCTCCAGACTGCTTCTGCTGTGTCTCCTGCGAACGGATACGACCGTTCTGCTGTGTTCGCGCGGTGTTCAACGACTCGCGTGGGGCAACGGCTGCCGGGGAGGTGGCTGCCGGGAACTGCGCTCCCGGTGTGGGTGGCTGGGCCGGGGTGATGGCGGGGGCCTGCTGTACCTGTGGGGTACGTGGAGCCATTGCCGGAGCAACGCCGCTCTCCTTCTTCACGTTGATCACCATCACCGTGCCGAGCGTGAGGGTGCCGGCAATCAGCGCACCGGCCAGCACCTTTGCTGCGCTGATTCCCGCTGTGCCTGCCGCTGCTGCCGAGGATGTGCCCGCTGCACCGCCAACTGCGGTTCCCACCGTTGCCGGTGTTGCGGCGAGCAGACCCATCAGGGCCGCATGGTAGGTTGCACGCTCTGGAACGTCCTGCTCGACCTCGTGGAGAATCGCTGCGCGAATGATCTCCTGCGCCTTCAGGCTCCGTCGCAGTTCGGGATCGCTGGCAATCCGGGTCTGAAACTTCTCCACCTCACCCGTGCTCATCGCACCGGAGAGGTAGTGTTCCACAAGTTCGTCCCGTTCAAGCTGTGTCATCTGTCTTCTCTCTTAATCTCCGCCCGGTGTGGGCAGAGCGCGTTCGGGTTCTATCGTTGCTGTGTGTCTTCCGAGGGGCGTTCAAGTGCCAGATAGGCTTCGATCATCTTGCCGATTTTTCCGCGCGCCCGCATCGCCCGCATCTTCACCGCTCCCACATTCTCCTCGCGCATTGCCGCAATGTCCTCGTAGGGATGGCCGAGATAGTTGTGGAGCACGATCACCTCGCGCTGGTCCAGCGGCAATTGCTCCACCGCCATCTTCACAAGCTCCTCCAGGTGCGAAGGTTCGTGGCTCTGCTCCGTTGGGTGCTCCCACTCGTCGAGTGTGTCGAGCGATTCCACGCGGCGCTCGCGCTCCAGGCGCTTCAGGCAGCTGTTCCGCGCCATTCGGAGGAAATAGCGCCCCGGCTCCTGAATCTCCACCGGCTCCACCCGCATCCTGATGACGCGTTCCCACAACTCCTGGACGATATCCTCGGCGGTTGCCATCGTCCCCATCACTTTCAGACAGTAGGTGCGGAGGCGGCGGTCGTAGCGTGTATAGAGTTCGTGAAACGCCGCATCGCTGCCTTCAAGAAAGCGGCGGAACGTTTCGACTTCAGCGTGTGCCGGCGTTGCGGCTGCGGTCTGTGTCATACCGGTCAGTGTGTGCACCGTTGCGGGCGATGCTCTAACTTCCGTGGTTCCGCTGCTCCAGTGATCCACCCTGCCGCGCAAAGGTAACGTGCCGGTGGAGGACACGGAAGCCTCGACGAAGTGTGACCTTCCATTCACTGGGTGGATCGTTCCTGCAGAATCTCCTTCCCGATGTAGTGATGCCTGCCCTTCGTTCCACACGTTCCGGGCGCCGTTCGGTGCTTGGATCCTTGCTGTTCCTCCTGCTGCTTGCAGGGAGAGAGGGCAGCGTGCGTGCGCAGGTAACGGGATGGCCGGAACAACGCTCTTTTTCCCACACTCTCCTCGGCCCCGACAGTGCTGCCAGCACTGCTGTCCTGAATCCGGGTGCCGGTACCAACCTCGTTCCGCGTAATCCGTTTCTCGATTTTGGCAGGGTGCCAGTCGGGGGGAGCGGCGTCCGCAACGTCTTCTTCATGAACAGGGGTGCGACGCCCCTTGTGCTCGACAGTGCGTGGATAGAGGGGGATGGGGCACTGTTCAGGATTGCGGGGGATGTGCGGGGGGTGATCCTTCCGCCCACACAAAATGTGTTCGACACGGCACGAATGCTTCGCATGTCGCTCGTGTTCTCCTGCGACACTGTCGGCCTCTTCAATGCTCGATTGCGGCTGCGTTCGGTGGATGGAGACACGGCAGAAATGCAGCTCGTCACCGGCAGCAGCGAGGATGTACGGCTTGAACCGGACGAGCTATATATGGGGATGGTCCCCGTTGACTCCCTCCGTGTCGTCACCGATACCATCACCATTCTCAACGGTGAGAATGGTCCACTGGCAGTCGACAATGTCGTGACCTGGGTAGGCGGGGATGCCGGGGCGTTCGTCCTGTTCGACCTGCCGGAGTTCGTGCCACCGAACAGCCGGTCGCGTCGGTTCGGCGTCGCCTTTCGCCCCGGTGCCCCACGCCACTACGAGACCAGCGCATTTCTCTACCTCCGTGGCACCGGCAACTTTCTGCGCCTGAGGCTGAGCGGCGACGGTCGTGTGGGGCGGCCGAGACTGGAATGGCTCGACAGCAACGTCCGCTTTGATCCGGTGCCGTTCGGTGTAACCTCGGCTCCAACTGTTCTCCGCCTTGTGAACAGAGGCGAGCTTGCTACCGATATTGATACGGTGGTAATCGCGGGGGGAGATTCTGCCAGCTTCGTGCTGATGCGCGTGAGTGGCCCGCGCCGGTTGCGTCCCGGCGCACTCGACACTCTCCACTGCGAGGTCGCCTTCGCTCCCCTGCCATCAGTTCCTTCCCGGCCGGGCCGCATTGCCCTGCTCGTCGTGCGCAGCCAGCAGGGAGGATTGCCTGTACGGATGCTCGAGGGAGAGGTGTCGAACAACGGTCCCTCCATCGATCCTCCACGCCTTGTCGATTTCGACTCTGCCCTGGTGAACAGCATCGACACGCTGGCCGGTGGCCTGGCAGTCGGCGCGGGGGGGACGAGTCTGCGCATCGTCGACGTCGAGGTGCATGGTCCCGATTCCTCGGCATTTGGTGTTGTTGGTCCCTTGAATCGTTTGATTCCGAGTGGCGGAACAACCCGGTTCGATCTGACCTTCCACCCGGATGGAGTCCGTCTGTACAGAGCCTTGCTGGTTCTGCGGCTCGAGAAGGGCCAGCAGATTCGGGTTGGGTTGCAGGGCCGGGGTGTAGAGTTCGTCCGCGGAACCCGCCTCGTCTGGATCGACAGGGTCAGTGCCGATGTCAATCGACCGTTTGTGCTGGGAGTCCACGTCACCCCACCTCTGACTGCTGATGACAACGTTCAGCGTGCATCACTGAAAATCGTGGTGGACCGCCGTGCACTGCACTTCCTCGGCGCAGATGATCCCGAATTGCAGGTAGATATACAAAACGACACTCTGTTCGTTGACCGTACCGGCCCGGCGATAGTTGGTGATGAGCTTGCAGCACTTCGCTTCGAGGGACTTGTCACGGGCCAGCCCAGCAACGCCGTCGCGTTCGTCGCCGCAACGCTCGATCCTCTTCCCGACAGCCTTCAGCGTCTGGATGGACTCGTACTGCTGAACGGCTGCGATGTTGGCCGTGGCGTGCTCTTCGGGCGCTCGGCGCACGTTGTGGGGATCACGCCGCAACCGGCCGGAGGGGTTGCGGCACTTCGCTACGTAGCTCCAGAAGGATCGCTACCGTCCCTTCTCGTCGTTGATGCCGTCGGGCAGGTGCAACGGCGCCTTGAACTTCCCGCAGGAACAGGAGCAGAGCAGACGGGAGAGGTGCGGCTCGACGATCTGCCGTCGGGTCTCTACCTGCTGGAGCTGCGTGTAGGATCACAGCGGTCGAGCATGACGGTGGTGATCGGTGACCGTTAGAGGTTCGGATGTTTCCAGATGCTGACCGCAGCGAGTGCGGGCGAAAAAAGTCTGCGGTATGGAACGAGACTCTACTCGTGTAGAGTGCCCGGCCGGAAATCGAAGAGTGCGTCACCACCGTTCCAGATTGCTGATAGCGCCGTTCTTCCTGTCGCTTCTCGTGCTCGCTGTCGGGTGCAAGAGGGGAGAGGATGGAGGATGAGAGTCTCCTTTCACCGACAGCCACCACCAATCGGAAATCGACTTCCAACCGCTGTGTTACTTGATGTGCTGTTGCTGGATCAATGCCTGTGAAGGTGAGAGAGAGGCGATGATATGCGGACGGCCGTCCAATCATCGAGGTAGAGATCAGCATCGCTTCCTTCACCCTCCCCGTCCTCTTCCCAGCGTTGTTTATCATTATCCCAACAGCCATGAAACGCACACGATTTGCCTCCTATGCCATCGGAGGTCTCGCACTTGGATTGTCTCTGTTCGGCATTGTCGGATGCCAGGATACGCCGACGGATGTCGACTCGGCCACAGCCGTTACCGCGGCCGAGGATCCCCTGTATTCGATCTACAAGGTGGACCCGGCTGCGCTGGGAGTCGAGGAGATGCTTCCGTCGTTTGACGATGCAATGTCCGGCGGCATCCTGGCACAGGACGGTGCGCTGCTGCTTCCGCCGCCGCCACCGCGCGGCAACGGTCGCGGTGGCAACAACGGTGGGCACAGCAGCAGCGACAGCTCCCACCACAGCAGCGGTGACAGCACGCGCCACAGCAGTAGCGACAGCTCGCGTCACAACAGCAGTGACAGTTCACGCCACAGCAGCGGCGACAGCTCGCGCAATAGCAGCGGTGGGCGCGACACGGTGCGTCGTGATCCCCCACGGCGTGACGACGCCATCCTGAACGTTCTCAGCGTGGCGCGGCTTGTCTACTCGCTGCCGGGAATGAACGATAGTCTGCTTCGCGCCATTATGCCGTGCTTCCGCGACTATGCCGTGACGGTGAATGATCTGAAGCGCGGCTACAACAACTCCCTTCGTGAGATGCGCGCCGAGTTCAACCGGAATCTGTGGACGCTGTTGAACGACACAACGCTCACTCCCGAGCAGAAGCGTGCACGCTACAACGACCTGAAGCAGCGCTTCCAGAACGAAGCCCTCACGCTGAAGCGTGGTCTCGATGCCTCGATGAAGGAGGCACTCGTCGAACTCACGCGCTGTGTCGGCCAGCACCTGAACGACGAACAGCGCGAGGCGTTCCGCGCCGGGCTGGAGCGTCTGGGCTAAAGCCACAGACACGACCGTTGTCCGATGGGTCGGGGCATTCTGGAGAAGAATGCCCCGCTTTCGTTGCACAACGGCTGTTGTAGAACGTGCCGCGTCTGGTAGATTGCGCACGACTCTTCGAATCGCCTCTGTGCTCCTTCTTCCTCGTTCTCACACCCTTTCTCCGTTGGTTCGCCAGGTCTGCACCTCCGCTCTGTGTCTGCTGTTGGTGGTCTGTGCAGCACAGGCTCAGGACAGCAGTGCACGCCGCGGAGCGATCGAGTTTGGAGTAGTGGGAGAGCTGGGGCTGGCGGGAACGCAGAACGGCAGCTTCGCCATCTATCCCGGCTTTGCCGGATGCGGAATCTTCGATGGCGCTGCGGTGACGCGCGGAGCCGCTGGAGTGATCGCCCGAACTCCGCGACTTCTTGGCGACAACTGGGGACTGACAGCCATCGGATTGTTGGACCGCTCGCGTGCGAGCTACGCCGCTCGTCCACTCGACGCACAGCGCATCGTTGACGAGGCCAGCGGCACCATCGTCGAGCTTGATCGCGAGTTCCGATTCGACGCAACAGCAACATCGGTTCGGCTGGAACTTGGAGTAACGTGGCGTCCTGCCGATGCACTCCATCTCTCGCTCGGTCCGTCGCTTGGTTTGCTGCTCAACTATGAGGAGCGGCAGAGCGACAATATCCTCGGGCCTGACAATCGGAGCTTCTCCGATGGCGAGACAACCCACCAGATGCCGCACGGTTTTGGCGACGACGCGGCGACGGTGCTGCTCGGTGGGACGTTCCGTGCCACCTACACAATTCCCTTCCAGACACGCCTCACGCTGCTGCCGGGCGTCGTGATCGGTGGGGATATTCTCGGAGCCGAACGCGTGCGCGGATGGCGCTCACTGCACGGTGGAGTGATGCTCGGGCTTCTCTACAACGTCGCGCCGGCACCCGACGTGGTGGACACCGTTCCCCTTCCAGACACGCTTCCGCGCGATACCGTTTCGCCTCTTCCTTCCCCACCCACCGCTACGCTCCTCTTCACCGGCGTGGATGATGCGGACCATCCCTCAACCGAGGCGATGGTCGTTGTCAGCACGGTCGTTCGACGTCGATTCACACCGCTGCTTCCGCTCCTGTACTTCGACAGTGCTGCCGCTGTGCCCGCCGAGCGCTACACACGGATCAGTCCTGACAGTGCCCGACGATTCTCCATCCTTCCCCTCGTGCGCCTCGGGCCGTTCGATCTTTCGCACCACATTCTCGACCTCGTTGGCTGGCGGTGGAACGAGCGGGGGCGTCCGGCCAAGGTGATTCTGTACGGCGCAGCGGCGGAGGATGAGCCTTCCGCACTTGGAAGGGCGCGTGCCCGCTGGGTCGGCGATTATCTGGTCAACGTCTGGCGCATCCCACGCCGCCTGGTGGAGGTGCGCTCCGAACCGGGACCGTTCCCCCTGTCAACCCAGGCGAACGGCGACGGTCGTGCCGAGAACCGCCGTGTCGTGATCGCTTCGGACGACCCGGACCTGCTTGGTCCGCTGGAGGTAACCCAGACGGTGCGCGACTTCAACCCGCCGCGCATCAGACTGGAGCCGCGCATCGAGGCCGCTGCGGGGGTGCGCAACTGGATGATCGTGCTCCGCCAGCGCAACGTGGAGCTTGCCCGCTTTGCGCTGCGTGACAGCAGCAACGCCAGCCGTACATGGCGCCTGCTCGATGGGAGTATCGACAGTGCCCTGAACGTCTTGCAGGCCGAGCTTGTGGCGGAGGATAGTCTGGGGCGCACAGTCCGCGCCACGGCGGAGCTTGCGCTCCGCACCCTTCGCGACACAGGGGTGGTGGAGAGCCGGCGTGAACTCCGTGGCCAGCGGGAACGGATGGAGTGGGGACTCGTTGGGTTCGGCTTTCGCGAGGCGGAAGGAACCGAACGTCATGTGGCGGAACTGACAGACCTTTCCACGCTTGCCGGCGACACGGTGCTGCTCGATGCAGCAGGCACTACGGATCGTGTGGGTGATGAAGAGAGCAATCGTCTCCTCTCACAACGGCGTGCCGAGTGGGCCGTTGCCCGCCTTCGCACGCTGCTTGCCATGCGCGGTGTGGAGGTGCTGGAGGGGAGCGTTCGCGGTCTCGGCGTCGATGCCACGCGGTTCCCGAATGAATACCCCGAAGGGCGCGTTCTTTCCCGGGGCGTGACGGTAGGAATCGAGCAGGAGCGGAGGAAGGAGAAATAGAGATTGGTTCGGGCAGTATACAGAGCGACCACATTCCACGCAGGAATGTGGTCGCCGTCGTTTTGCAGAGTTCAATCTCAGCGTGATGCCGTCGGGCGGGAAAGGCGGCTGCTTGCCTCCATCAGCTCAACGAGTTCGCTGCGATAGCCGTCGGAGTCGTCCCCCTGTGCACCACGTGCCCGCTCCAGTGCCGAGGCAATCGAGGCGTTTCCGCGGTAGCGGCTGTCGCGGAGAACAAGGCCCCACTCCGCAACCGAGGAGGCGAAGCGCATGGTCTCCGACAGATCCTCACCTCCCCTGTCCATCGTGGCGGGCTGGACGATCAACTGGCTCGTCTCCGACTGCGGAAGTTTGTAGCGGAGCTTTGCAGCGAAGATGTGGTTGTCGCCAAGCTGTGCGGGGGCAAAGTCGTCTGCCGGCCCACCAGTGTTGCTGCGCGCATCGCGGTCGAGATCGGGGAGATCGCGAAGCGCACCCGGTCCTGCTTCGGTTGGGATGATCTCGTAGAGTGCGGTTGTCGAGTGGCCGGCACCAAGCTCTCCCGCATCCTTCGTGTCATCGTCGAAATCCTGGTCGGCCAGCAGACGGTTGTCGTAGCCGATGAGCCGGTAGGCACGCACACGGCGCGGATTGAACTCCACCTGCACCTTCACATCCTTGGCGATTGTCAGGAGCGTTGCGGCGAACTCGGTGCCGAACACCTTGTCGGCCTCCTTCTCGGTGTCGAAGAAGACGTAGTGTCCGTTCCCCCGGTCGGCAAGCGTCTCCATCGTTGCGTCGCTGAAGCCATCCGAGCCAACCCCGATGACGGAGAGGAAGATCCCCTCCTTGCGCTTCACCTCGATCAGCTTCTCCAACTCCTCGGGCGAACTGACGCCAACGTTGAAGTCGCCGTCGGTGGCGAGGATCACGCGGTTGTTTCCCCCCTGAATGAACGAGCGTTTGGCCGTTGCGTAGGCAAGCTGGATGCCCGCTCCCCCTGCCGTGCTGCCGCCGGCGCTCAGTTCGTCGATTGCGTCCATGATGGCGTCGTGGTCGTTGCCGGGCGTTGGAGCCAGCACCTGACCTGCCGCGCCGGCGTAGACCACGATCGACACGCGATCCTGTGGACGAAGCTGCTCAACGAGCCTGCGGAACGAGCGCTTCAGGAGCGGCAGCTTGTTCGGCTCGTTCATCGAGCCGGAGACGTCGATCAGGAAGACGAGGTTGCTGGGGGGGAGGGTGCGCGGATCGACGTGCCGTCCCTGAATGCCGATCAGTGCAAGGCGATGCTGTGGATTCCAGGGACAGGGGCCAATCTCGGTGGTGACGCTGAAGGGGACATTGCCGGATGGCTCCGGGTAATCGTACTTGAAGTAGTTGATCATCTCCTCGACGCGCACCGCCTCGGCCGGGGGAAGCGATCCGCTCCTGATGTAGTTGCGCGCGATGGTGTACGACGCGTGGTCCACATCGATCGAGAAGGTGCTGCGGGGAGCTACTCCGGGGGTACGAAAGTTCTGTTCCTCCACAGGCTTGAACGTTGGCGACGACTTCATCGCCGAGTCGGCAACGATGCCGTCGCGATCAGCGCGATAGTCGTAGCCGTTGGGAACAGGGGACCTTCGGCCCGTACCGTTGGCCGCTCCAACTCCCGCCATCGATCCATCGGTGAGTGAGGTGGAGACCGGAGCGCGGTCTACAGTGGTGCTGTTGAGTTCCTTTGCGGCGTCCTTCTGTGGACCACATCCGACAAGGAGAAGTGCGGAGAGAACGGGGAGGAGAAGCGGGGCGCAAACGATCTGCCTCCACAGGGGGAAGGCGTGCTGTGCTGCCATGATTGTGTATGGATAGCTGTGATTGACGTGCCGCAGGATGGGAGCACGACAGATGACCGGGCAGACGCTGCGCAGCGTGTTCGTGACATCACACGCAAGCCTGGAGAGAACGTTACGGACAGCAATGAGAAGGCTGTTCGAGCAGGTGGGGTAAGGGAGGAGAGCGGGCGCGAAGGACCACACCGGCACGGGTGTGGACTCACTCGCAAGCCGGTGCCGGGTTTGCAGACCGGTCTGCCGGTGTGCTGTGCCTGCGGAACGGTGTGTCGTCCCTGGGCTGTTGCGTGCCCTAATCATTGTGACTCCGCACTTCCTCTTTTTTCTTCATTTCACGGCTTCTTTCTCGCGGTGCTTCGGGTTTCGAGCGTCTCCACCACTCTCTTAAGACCTCTTTAAGTCGGCGCGCCAGTATGAAAGGTGTGCACAGGGCACGTCGCCCGATGCTTCACGATCATCTGGAGAACGTCATGAACTCGCATCATCCACTGCTCGCCGCCGCCTACGGCTGTATCGTCTGCGTTGTGGTGGCCGCACTCGGTTTCTACCCCTTCCGCCGCCGCGCCGGACTTCTCGCGCTTGATCCTCTCGATGCCGCCGTTGCCGGCACCGTCTCCTTCGACATCCTCTCCCCTCGGGGCACTCTACGATAGATCATTCGATAGCAGAGCATCATTTCCACATCAAGGAATCATGAACACACCAACACCGACTTCTGGCGCACGCCTACGGCACTGGTTCTGTCGCCTGGCACTGTTGCTGGCGCTGGCGGGCCTTTCAGCGCTCGATGCAGTTGCACAGGGAACGAGTAACCCCTGCAACAACCTGAATGTGAACGTGCAGTACACCCAGCAGGGGTGTTGCTATCGCCTGCAGTTCGTCAACAATCAGCAGACCTATCCCGTGACGCAGGCGGTGGCAAACGTGCTGAACGGCTCCGCTACGGTAACCGGTGCCAGCGGGTTCAGCGCCACAAATACAGCAGGCAGCGCAACGTGGAGCTTCCCGAACACCCTGCCGAGCGGCACCACCAGCGGTGCCGAAATCTGTTTCAACGCCCTCGCCATGCCGATCTCCTTCGAGATCGTGTGGTACTCGCAGGGGAAAATCGTCTGCCGCGACACCGTTCGCCGCGACGAGTGCCAGCCCAAGCCCCCCACCAGCGACAGTTGCAAGGTCGACACGCTGCTCCTGAACACCGGCTGGAACCACACCAGCAACAGTGTTGATCCGATTGGATCGCTCACGACGTTCTGGACGGTGATTGGCGACCCAAGCCCCAACACCAACGAGCCGCGTCCGGCATGGGCGATCAACAAGCACCCGGCCTGGTCCAACGCGCTCCCGAACAGCCAGTGGATCAGCAGCTATCCCAGCTCGGCCAACGACACCAACGGACTCTACGTCTACCAGGCGTGCTTCTGTGCCCGTCGCCTCGCAACGGGCGCCTACCCGAACATCCGCCTCGTGCTTGACCTCCGTGCCGACGACCGCGCTCGCGTGTACGTGAACGGCAATCTCGTGGTTTCCACCCCTTTGAGCTGGGCGTTCAACACGCCGACGCCCACCCACTTCGATGGCATTATCAACAACTATCTCAGCCCCGACGGGCACAACTGCATCACCGTCGAGGTGGACAACACCGGAAACGTGGCGATGGGCTTCAATCTGGCGGGCTTCCTCGTGATCTCCGGGTCGAACCCCGGCGATCCCGGCTACGTTGGCTTCGACCACCCGCGCTGCTGCAATCCGGGCCTGATTCGTGGCATCAAGTTCTGGGACCAGAACTGCAACGGCAAGCAGGATGCCGGTGAGCCGCCGCTGGCCGGCTGGGTGATTACCGCACAGGGACCGAACGGCACCTACACCGACACCACGGACATCTTCGGCAACTACAACCTCTACGTCGCTCCCGGCACCTATACCGTGGGCGAGACGATGCAGCCGGGCTGGACACAGAGCGCTCCGGGTGGACCCGGCACCTACAGTGTGACGGTTGCCGGTGGACAGTCGGTGTCGAACAGGGACTTCGGCAACTGCCGCGTGCAGCAGAAGGATTGCATCCGCCACTTCAACGACTCGATCTACTGCAAGATCGACCCGACCAACGGCAACGTCACCTACGTGCTACAGAGCACCATCGGCAGCCTGATGAACTGCTCCACCGGATTGCAGTCGGCCTCCTTCGTCTCGGCAACAAGCACGGCCGGCCCGATCTCCATCACCCCCGGCACCTTTGCCGTCAGCCCGACGCCCGCGCCGTACAGTTTCGCGATCAACGGATCGGGCGCAACAGCCGGCGCAACGGTGACGCTGGTGCTCCGGGTCTGCTGCTACACGCAGCCGGGAACGCCTCCGGGCGATTGCTGCACCGACACGTTCCGCTTCGTCCTTCCCGACTGCAAGCCTGTGACGCCGCAGGACTGCTTCCAGATCGTCGACGACACGGTGTACTGCAAGGAGGGACCGAACGGGCAGACGATCTACACGTACTGCTTCCGGGTGAAGAACATGAGCAACTTCACGGCCGCCTACTTCACGCTGAGCGGAGTCGGTGTCACCTTCAGCCCGGCAACGGTGATTCTCGGCACTCTGCTGCCGACGCAGACTTCGGGCACCTACTGCGTGCAGATCACCGGACCGTCCGCAAATCCAGGCCCGCTGACCTTCAACGGCATTCTGTGCAACAAGAAGCGGGATACCTGCTGCGAGGAGCGGGTGACGATCAAACTCCCCGACTGCAAGCCGGAGATCAAGCTCTGCTGCGATGACTGGACCAAGCGGATTGCGAACCTGAAGGGATCGGCAAGCCCGAACGGTACCAGCGGCGTGAATGGTGGACTGTATATCAGCGGTCCGCGTGGCTGCGAGCGCATCACCCGCATCGACGCTTCGCTCGTGAGCGCCAGCATCAACGGCCAGCCGACATGGGGATACTTCGTTCCGAGCAGCACGGTGGCAGGGTTCGGTACCGGCACGATTGCTCCGGGAACGTACGGGCAGGAGGTTCTGTGGGGACCGCAGGCGCCCACGCCGCTGTGGGGCAACGCAATGGCGCTCTCGCTTCGCTTCCAGCCGATGGCTCCCGGCGTCAAGCGCGATACGCTTCGCTGGTGTGTCAAGCTCCGCTTCACCAACGAGTGCTGCGTGACCTGCGACACCACGCTCTGCTTCATGGTGGTGCGCACCAAGCTGATCATCATCTTCGATCAGGCCACGAACTGGGGCCACCTGGGTCTGGGTGTCGGAAAGGGCGGTGACGAGCGCGGATTGTCGAGTGCTGGTGACGGCATCAGTGGTGAGGTGGTCGGCAGCGACAGCGCGGCGCTCAACCTTGGTCTCCCGAGCTTCCCCGCCGAGATGGGTACGGGACGCTATGTCGGCCTGAGCCTGCGGGCACTCGACGCAACGCTGACCGACGTTTCGAGCAGCGCATCGGGTGTGGAGTTCTTCACCGCAGAGAGCCGCGCGGTAAGCGCTGCCACGCTCCAGCCCGGCACTTCGCTCCAGCTCGGATTGAAGTACGAGGACTTCGGCGCACAGAACGCGATCAACCACGTGCTGACCGTTCGCTACGTGCTCGACAGCGACGTGCAGGACACCCTGGAGGAGGACCTGGAGATCGTGCTGCGTCGCAGCTCGGCACAGGGTGGCGATCAGGTTGGGCCGGAGATCTCGCAGCTTCGCAACGTGAAGACCTACGCGCTTCACCTGACCAACGCCAACGGGTCGCAGGAGCCAATCGATCACATCGTGTTCCGCACCAGCAACGGCGTGACGGTGGTGGCGGTCGGCCCCACGGCGAACGACACAACGGTGGCGGTGGGCTTCCGCACCACCGATAACGGACGCTCGGTTGCGGAGGTGCGCGGCCAGGGTCTTGCCCTGGTGGCGGGACAGAGTCAGGCCCCGATCTACCTCACGCTGGCTGGCGTCACCAGCGGCTCCACCACCATCGAGTTTGTCACGCTGAACGCCGGTGGCCAGACGATCTCGACCGGACAGGTCACGCTCGACAGCCCCTTGTCGGGAGTGGTGGTCCGCGAGGAGGGAACGGGCGTGGCGGGTGCGCTGCTCGGACCGAGCACGCCGAACCCGACCAGCAACCGCGCTTCGATCACCCTGCGGCTCGACCGCCCGGTGCCGAACGCCTCGCTGACGCTGACCGACGCGATGGGTCGTGAGGTGCTTCGTCCCATCAACGGTGAATCACTCGCCGCAGGCGACCACGTCGTCTCGGTGGAGACGGCGGGGTTGCCAGCCGGCACCTACTTCTACACGCTTCGCACACCGAGCGGTGCAATCACCCGCACACTGACGGTGGCGCGATAGTATTCGCTCCTGCCGGCAGATCGAAACGACGGCCTGCTCCAGCATGGGGCAGGCCGCCGGTGTAGGTGTCAGCAGAGATGAATCACGGAGGAAGGAGCGCAGGGGAAAACGCACGGAGCCGGGCGGAAGGTCACGACGATTCGGGTCTCTCACACTGTGCTGGCGCGTGCCAGCAACAAGCACCATGCGCCGGCTTTTTGCGGAGGATGAATGGACGCAGACAGGTGGAGAACGTTCGGATTTCAAATTCCTGGCCCCTTAAGCACTCTTTAAGTGGTCCCCATACATTGAATAGTGATGATTGAGTGAGAGAGTTTCACCGCCACCACAAAGGGAGAGGAGAGTGCGAGAGGGGCATCGGATGATGACCGATGGAGAGGTTCGGCAGGGGAACGGGTGCAGTGCGCCATGGAGCAATGGGAGCCAGAGCGCCCGTTCCCTTCCGAATCCAGAATGAGAGGAACCATGAATATCCGCCACGCTGTGTGGGTTGCCGGAGACAATTGTTAGGGGGAGTATTCCGGCACCCCCGCTGCACAGGTGGAACACACTCGCCCTCCGCACCGACGTTGCGGAGGGCGAGATGCTTTTCGTCGTTCTGTGTCGCCGTGAAGCAGTGGTGCCGGTCGGCTCTATCTTTGCCGCGAAACGTCGTCTGTCGTCCGAGTGGTGCGAAGCCTGGTGTGGGCAGGGCGGAGCGAGGAGCGTCGAATCTGCTCTGCGCGTTCCTGCTTTTCCGCTCGCTCGTACGTCTCTCTCCTTTTCTCCAGCTCCCCTTCCTTCATCCCCTAGTCCTCTGCCTCATGGCTGATCGCAAGCAGCGCTTTACAACTTCAAGCGGCATCGATATCCCCGCCTATCTTCTCCCCCCCGAAGGGTGTAGCTCCGGGGAGCCGCCCGGTGAGTTCCCCTTCACGCGGGGCGTACACCCCACGATGTATCGTTCCCGATTCTGGACGATGCGCATGTACGCAGGGTTCGGCACCGCCGAGGAGTCGAACGCCCGCTATCGCTACCTGCTGGAGCAGGGGGTAACCGGTCTCTCCGTTGCGTTCGACCTGCCAACACAGATCGGCTACGACAGCGATCACCCGATGGCCGAGGGGGAGGTGGGGAAGGTGGGCGTGGCAATCGATAGCCTCGCGGACATGGAAACGCTGTTTGCGGGCATCCACCTCGACGCCGTCTCCACCTCGATGACGATCAACGCAACCGCGTCGATTCTGCTGGCGCTCTACGTTGCCCAGGCGAGGCGGCAGGGAGCGGACCTGATGAAGTTGAGCGGGACTATACAGAACGATATTCTCAAGGAGTACGCGGCGCGCGGCACCTATATCTACCCGCCGCGTCCCTCGATGCGGATCATCACCGACATCTTTGCGTGGTGTGCTGCCGAACTGCCGAGCTGGAACACGATTTCGATCAGCGGCTACCATATCCGCGAGGCAGGCTCCACTGCGGTGCAGGAGGTGGCGTTCACCCTCTCCAACGCCATTGCCTACGTGCAGGCTGCGGTTGATGCCGGGCTTGATGTGGACCGTTTTGCAGCACGCCTCAGCTTCTTCTTCAACATCCACAACAACTTCTTCGAGGAGGTTGCAAAGCTCCGCGCGGCGCGGCGGATGTGGGCGCGGATCATGCGCGACAGGTTCGGTGCGAAGGATGCGCGGTCGATGACGCTCCGCTTTCACTCGCAGACCGCGGGCAGCACGCTCACGGCGCAGCAGCCGGAGACGAACATCGTCCGTGTGGCAATGCAGGCGGCGGCGGCGGCGCTGGGGGGCACGCAGAGTCTTCACACCAACGGCTTCGACGAGGCGCTGGGTCTTCCCACCGAGCGCGCGGCGCGCCTCGCACTCCGCACCCAGCAGGTGATTGCCGAGGAGAGCGGCATCGCCGATTCTGTTGATCCGCTCGCGGGAAGCTATCTGGTGGAGCACCTCACCGACGAGGTGGAGCGCCTCGCCACCGAGTACATCGAGCGCATCGACGGCATGGGAGGATCGGTGCGGGCAATCGAGGGGGGATTCATCCAGGAGGAGATTGCGCGTGCGGCGTGGGAGGCACAGCAGAGGATCGAGAGTGGGGAGGACGTGGTGGTGGGGATGAACCGCTACAGGATCGAGGAGCCGCCGTTTGCCGACGTGCTTACCATCGATGAGTCGCTGCGCACCAAGCAGGTTGCGCGGCTTGCGCAGGTACGCTCCGAACGCAACGCCGATGCCGTGCGTGCTGCGATGAACGCGCTCGAATCGGCAGCGCGCGGCGAGGAGAACCTGATGCCGCGCATCGTTGCGGCGGTGGAAGCCTACGCCACGCTCGGTGAAATCGCGGACACCTTGCGTGGAGTGTGGGGGGAATATGGCGGGGAGTAGGGCTAGCGGTGCCCACGCAGCAGCCAGCCAGCTTCGGAAGCAATGGCACGCCGGGCACCCCGCAGAACTGTAGTAACGGGATGCCCCCCGGTGAACGCCGCAGCAATCGCGTAGAGGCTGCGGTAGGAGAATCGGGGAGTGTTGGCGATGGCGAACACCGGCTCCCACCACTCGGGGTGGAACTTGTGCTTGAACGTGTCAAGCCCGACGAAGTTGTAGAAGCGTGAACCGTGCGCGCGCACCCAGGCGAGCAGCCCGCGCATCACGATGGGCGTCTCTTTCCAGTCGTGCGTGTTGAGTGCTGCGCGTGAGAGGGGGGAGAGTCCGAGCGTGATGTACTGCTCGCCGCTGGCAACCGCCGCGCGCACCGCGGCGTCGATCAGCAATTCAACCGTGCCGTTGGGTGCGTCCTGTCCGCGAATGCTCTGCTCGACGAGGTGACCGTGGCGGCAGGGAACCGGCGAGGCAACGAGAAAAGCCACGACATCCCCCCTGCGGATTGCGACGAACACCCGCCGCTCCTCCAGCCGTTCCAGCGTGTTCGGCTCAACGAGGAAGTGAAGCGGCGGCAGTCCCCGTGTGGAGAGCCACTGGTCGAGAACACGCCGCAGCGCGGGGTTGCCGGTGGCGCGGTCGGGTGGCCACTCCTCAACCACCACCCCCTTGTTGCGTGCCCGGTTGAACTGCGCTCGCAGCGAAGCGTGGGAGGTGACCCGTGTATGCCAGCTCGAAGGATGCCATGCCGGCTGTGCTCCCAGCGGGAGCATCGAGTGCGTGCTGCGGTTGCGCAGAACGCTTTCGAGCCGTGCCTCGGCACCGAAGTAGCACACGCTCAGTCCACGCCGTGCCGCCTCGTTCTCGAACTCTTCCACCACCTTCGGCAACGACCCGAACGGACAGACGGGTGCTCCGGCCACAACCCGAACGCCGCCGTGCTCCACATAGCCAACCACGGCGTCATGGTGTGGCGCAAACCAGTGATTGATGCCGGGGTTGATGATCTGGTGGCAGGTAGCGTTCCATCCGTAGGTGCGCACAAGGTGTCGGGCCACCTCCAGTGATGGTTCGCTCGCGGAATTCATGGGGTCGATACCCCTCTAGTCGGCATCCCAGCCGTTGGGGAGTGCTCCAACCGATTGGAGCGCAGAAACGAAGATGTAGCGCCGCGCCGCGCGGGTCGGAAAGGCCATGTCGGTCGTCTGGAAGTTGAGGCAGAAAAACCAGCGGCGTCCGTTGCGCTCCACCCATCCCTGGTTCCGCCCAAGCTGCACATCACCAACCCATCCCAGACCGGTTTTCCTGTAGAGTGCCGTGCCGAGCGTGTCGATACGGAAGAGCATGTCGCGCACGATTCGCTGGGAACGCTGGGAGTAGCCGGGCACGCGCCCGTCGGCGACCATTCTGATGAAGTCGGAAGAGGCGACCGAAGAGATCTTTAACCGTCCGTTGGTCCAGAATCGCACGGCATCTCCAGCAGTATCGGCGTTGCCGTACCGGATGCGGCTCATCACCTCGTAGAGGCGCTCCTTGCCGATCCGTGCGCTTAATTGCGTGAACGCCCAGATCGAGACGTTGTGGAAGGCTTCGAGAATCGTATGGTTCTGGTTCAATTCGCTGCTCCCCCGGTTGAGTCCATCCCACTTTATCAGCGTGTTGCTGCTGTCGATCAGTTTCTCCTCCAGCGCCTCGAGTGTGAGCACAACCTTGAAGAGGGAAACCGGCGCGTATCCCCGTTCGGCGCGCGCAGGGTTGTAGACGTGGTAGCGGTTTGCCTGCTCGTCGTAAATCACGATGCAGCCGCTATCGAGGCCGAGCGTGTCGAAGAACCGTTTCCACTCTGGATGGAGCGTCGTTCGTGTGGGGTCGAGCCTCGGGGGCCAGTCGGGGTGGTCTTGCGCGCTCCCGGTGGAGAGGAGAAAGGGGAGCAGCAGGAGCGAAAAGAGAAGGGGGCGCAGGTAATGGCAAGCTCTCATATGCGTTGCGGGTGAGGCGAACGATGAGGAGAGAGGACGTGCGTCTGAAACGTATCCACGGAGGGGAGGAGACGCTACGACGTGGATAAGCTACGGTACTTCACGCAAAGTACCGAGGCGTTATGTGGCATGATGGCGGTCATGCATCCGCCACCGTGTAGACTGCGGAAAAGGTTGCTCCATGTTCGGGGTGCTGTCGTGCAAGCCGGGCGCTCCAACGCTGCACCGCAGGCTGGTCTCCCCGGTCGAAGTCGACGTTCAGCAGATGGTTGTAGGTTTCGAGGTACCGGAGCGTGAAATCCCGGCTGGGGAGCCTGTGCGGATCGAATCCTTCGTTGTCGCGAATGTCGACGATTGTCACGATGGCACGTCCGTCGAGCTTCGCCCCCTTCACGCCGCGTTCGGCGAGGCGTGTGTTCACGGCCTGTTCAATCCCATTCCACCAGCTGTTCTTCTCGGGACGGAGTGTTCGCTGAATCCTGCGGAGCAGACGATCGATGTGGAGCGTTTCGGCAAGTGCGCGCACAGCCTGCCGGGGGAGAAACCGGGCGCGGGCCATGCGGTAGTTCCACTGCATCGTTGCCGAGGTACGAAAGGCTCGATTCGGTTCATGTCCGAGAATCAGCACCCCTGCGGGCGTCAGCACCCTGCGACACTCGGCGAGAAATCTCTCGACGTTGCTGATGTGGTGGAGCACGGAGTTCATGGTGATGACGTCAAAGGAGGCGTCGGCGAAGGGGAGCGTGAAGGGTGGGGTGGGGTCGAGCTTCTGGAAGCGGAACGTTGCGCCACCACCGCGCGCGGCAAGGTTGCGCTCGGCGATGGCCAGCACCGCCGTCGAGAGATCGGTGCACGTCATGGTGTCGCGCTCATCGAGCAGATCGTGCAGCGCGAGGGGAACGAAGCCGGTGCCGGTGCCGATGTCGAGAATTCGCCGCGGCGATGCAGGAGCGAAGCGGGCCCAGAGTCTGTGCCAGCGCTCCTGCTCCTCGCGGAGCATCGGCGTGCCGATCTCCTCGTGGTACTGCTCGCGGGTGGTGTCGTAGAATGCCTCGTTGACGAGCAGGACGATCTCTTCGGGAGTGTGATCGGGGGTGGGGTTCTTCACGTCGGTCGCAATGATTTGTCGGTAGAGAGAGGGGAAGATAGGGTAATAGGGGGCGTGGAAAGGGTTTACTGTGTACACTGGAAACACCGTTGACACCCCGCCCCCCACACTCTATCTTTGCCGCAACCCGCATCCCTGTGCCTCTCCGTACCGCCGCGTTTCAAACGCCGGCAACACCGGTAGGTTTCCCTCAACACGTATGAACGAGAGAATCATCGAGATCATTCTCCAACTTGCCGCCCAGATCCGTTGCAACATCCCGCTCGACAAGGTCGATACCCGACCGCTTGTCGCCGGTGGCTATACCGATGTGGAGATCGGTGCCGCCTACAGCTGGCTTGCCGACAGGGTTGTGTTTGGCCGACACTCACTCGACACGTCGAAGGGCGGATTCCGCATCCTTCACGAGACGGAGCGGGGATTGTTCGATCGCGAGTCCTACGGCTACCTGATCCTTCTGTCGCAGATCGGCCTGATCGACGATGTGGATTTCGAGCTGGTAGTTGCCCGCATCCAGAGTATGAATCTCGGCGGACCGATTCAGCTCGTGGAGCTGAAGCACACGGTGACGACCATCGTTGCCGAAACTGCCGGCGACCCACCCGGCCTTCCCCGACTGATGCTCGGTGCGGACGATACCGTGCATTGAGCGCGGCAGCAGCAACGGTTGCACCAGAGGCACGGAGTCGGCGGGTGGGCCGGAACAGGCTGTAGTGGTCTCCGGCTAGGCGCCCGTTCCGTAGCGTCGGGGTGGGAGAGATGTGGAAGAGGGCGACCGGGGTGATCGCTCTCCTTGCCGGGCGATGCCGGCAGTGATTCGACAAACGCAGTGCCAGCACACCACTAGCTCCCAACCCTTTTGTCCCTCCTGTTCCCCTCCTCACCTCATCCCTTCTTCATCGCGGGACCATGTCTGGTGGAGGGGGAGGAGATGCTCCAGACGGTTGCCACCCACCTCTCACGGCTCCGCGCCGCGCTCGACGTCCAGATTGTACTGAAGGGATCGTTCGTGAAGGCGAACCGCACGAGCGGTCGCTCTGCGACGACGATTGGGGAGGAGCGGGCGCTCGAACTTCTGCGATCCACGGCCCGCCGCCACCAGTTTCACGCCATCACCGACATTCACACGCCGGACGATGCCGAGCGTGTCGCCGCCTACGTTGACGTGCTCCAGATTCCTGCCTTTCTCTGCCGACAGACCGAGCTGATTGTTGCCGCAGCGCGCACCGGGCGTGCCGTGATGATAAAGAAGGGACAGTTCGTTGCGCCCGAGGATATGCTCCACGCCGTGGAGAAGGCGCGCGATGCAGGGGCCGCAGAGGTGCTGCTCTGCGAGCGTGGCACCACGTTCGGCTACCACAACCTGGTGGTGGATATGCGCGCGCTGCTCATCATGCGCCGGGCCGGGGTGCCTGTCGTTTTCGACGCCACCCACTCGGTACAGCTTCCCAGTGCCGGAGGTACGAGCGGCGGCCAGCGGGAGTTCGTGACGCCGCTGGCGCGTGCCGCTGCCGCCGTTGGCGTTGATGGTTTCTTCTTCGAGACCCATCCCGATCCCGCCACGGCGATGAGCGACGCTGCCACCCAGCTCCCACTCGACGCGGCGGAGGAGTTCATCCGCTCCTGTGTGGCGTTGGACGCGGTGCGGCGCAGGCTGGAGGATTCCGTGCCATGAACGCCCGCGATAGTGCGCTTGTGGCGCGTGGCCGCGCCGTGCTCGACGTCGAGCGCGCGGCGCTGGAGCGCGTCGCGTCCCGCCTGGATCTCTCGTTCGCGCGCGCAGTGCGTGCGCTCGAACGCACGCCGGGGAAGGTGCTCGTAACCGGGGTTGGGAAGAGCGGTATCATCGCGTTGAAGATCGCCGCAACGCTCACAAGTACCGGCACGCCGGCATTTGCGCTCCACGCCGTCGACGCACTCCACGGTGATCTTGGGATGGCGCAGCCGGGGGATGTGGTGATCGTTCTCTCCAAGAGCGGGGCGTCGGCCGAACTCGAGCAACTACTGCCGGCGCTCCAGGTCATCGGCGTGACAACGATAGCGATCACCGGAAACGTTCGGAGTGCTCTGGCGCGTGCAGCGCAGGTTGTGCTCGACTGTTCGGTGGAGCGCGAGGCGTGTCCTTTCGACCTTGCCCCAACGGCGAGCACGACCGCGATGCTCGCGCTCGGCGACGCGCTCGCCGTTGCGTTGCTGGAACGGAAGGGAATCTCCCGCGATGTCTTCGCCCGCACCCATCCGGGAGGTGCCATCGGCAGGCAGCTTGCGATGCGTGTCGAGGAGGTGATGAAGCAGGGCGACGCGCTGCCGATTGTCCCTCCCGGTGCACGCATCGACACCATCGTGCCGGAGATGGGGCGTGGAAGGATGGGGGCGGCACTCGTGGTGCAGCGGGGCAGATTGCTCGGCATCATCACCGATGGCGATCTCCGTCGTCTGCTCGAATCCCGTGCCGATCTCTACGCGCTCAACGCCCGGGAGATGATGACCACTTCACCGACCACTGCTCCCCCCGATCTCCCTGCCGCCGCTGCGCTTGCGCTTCTGGAGGAGCAAAAGCGAACACAGCTTCCCATCGTTGATGCACGTGGGAAGCTGCTCGGAGCCGTTCACCTCCACGACCTTGTGGAGAAGGGGCTGCGGGAGGAAGGGTAGGCGAGCCAGGCGACTGACTGCGCCGCACACCCCGCTCTGCTCCTTCATCCGGCGCCGTCTGCGCCTCACACCATCCGCATGTCGTCCGCATCAAGCTCGCCCTCCTGATCGTCGTGGATCAGGCCATCCGCCTCGTCGTCGAATTCACCCATCCGCCCCATCTCGTCGAACATCTCCACAATCTCCGCCTCGGCCGGGTCTTCCTCCTGTGGAAGGTCGGCGATGCTGCGCATGCCGTCGGGATCGTCAATCGTGGGCTGGAGGCGTCCATCCTCGGCCATGACGGTGACGGGATAGCTCTCCTCCTCGCCGAAGGAGACGTAGTAGGCGGTGCCGCCATCGATCTGTGCGGCAAGATCCTCGACGGTCAGGCGTTCCTCTTCCTCGGTGACGACGTGGGTAATGGTTCCCTGATCGTCGGTCAGAATGCGCGTGAGTTCAGGCATGGCGGTGCGTGATCGTTGTGGATGAAATGATGACGAGGCTGTCGATGCTAACTAACGCGCCACCCCGGCTATCAGTTCCGGCGACCACAAGCGAAACGGACCTGCATCCTTCAGAGGATGCAGGTCCGTCGCAATATTGATGAGGCGACTGGAGACTCTCGATGGTCCTAGAGTGTGTTATGGACTTATTGCGAGAGGAGGCGAGCAGCGCGATTGAGCAGGAGGAGCACCGCGGCGATCCAGTGCAGCCCAGCCAGCGTCTGGCTCAAACGCTCGTAGTCCCGCGCCAAGCGCC